>JAEEGL016219406.1_pt1 | contig 27917 bp, 24 predicted proteins | sample 9134231 | NCBI WGS metagenome assembly JAEEGL01 (sample SAMN16246548, study PRJNA631951) | gut metagenome | biome: gut microbiome; feature: rumen; material: fiber-attached | host: Bos | place: Iran: Karaj | collected 2018-10
ATGGTGCATCAAACCAAACATAGAAAACTTTATTCTCATATCCTGGTTTGTTTACAGAAATTCCCCATTTTAAATCACGTGTAATAGATGTATCGCGTAAACCTTCGTTTGCCCAACCCATTGCAATCGCTGATGCAGTTTTTGACCATTTTGGTGCATGTTCTTTTAACCATTGTTGCCACTGATTTTGCATTTTGGATGCTAAAAAGAACAAATTTTTTGTTGGACGCATTTCAATATTTGTTGAACCAGAAATAGCCGAACGTGGATTTTTTAATTCTGTAGCTTCGTATGTAGCGCTGCAATTATCACATTGATCACCACGCGCATATTCATATCCACATTTTGGACAAGTACCGTTCAATTGGCGATCAGCCAAGAACATACCATCATCAACACAATATGGTTGGATTGTTTCACGTTCTTCTATTAAACCTTCATCTTCAAGGCGTTTGAACAATTCATGAATTAATTTTTCCTGTGCATCTGTGTGTGTGCGACCATATAAATCAAAAGATAATTTAAAATCAGATACGGCACGCAAATGTTTTTCATAATATTTATCAGTATATTCTTTTACGGGCATATTTTCCTTTAACGCGCCAACAATGGCTGGTGTTCCGTGTTCATCGGCACCACTGATATACAATACATCACGACCACGTGCACGGCAAAATCTGGCGTATACATCACTCGGCAACCAACAACCAACTAAATGACCAATATGTAATTCCCCATTAACATATGGCAATGCAGAAGTGATTAAATATTTTTGTCCCATTGTTGTATCCTTTTTTATAAATAAACGCGCCTCTACGGGCGCATAAACTTGTTCCCGCGATATTTTGATAAAGATTAATTGTACATTCGCATAGTTTGTTTTCTTACTACTTAAATTTTTTGGTGGGTGTTAAGGGACTCGAACCCCTGACCCTCTGCGTGTAAAGCAGATGCTCTAGCCAACTGAGCTAAACACCCGAAAAGCAATGCTTATGATAATATATTTTTTTCTTTTGTCCAGCAAAATAATTATTCGCCTGTCATTGAGAATCCACCTGTTATAGCAGACATGGTTTTATCAATTAAAGTATCGACCTTTGATTTAGCGTCTTTGTATGCAGTTAAAACCAATTCAGATAACTTTTCTGCGCCCAAAGACATGGCGTTTGGATTGATGTTTACCGATACAACATCATATTTTCCGGTCATATCTACAATAACTGCACCATTATCAGCGATACCTTTTACATGTTGTAATGCGAGAGCATCTTGTGCATTTGAAATTTTTGATTGTAAATCTTGGGCTTGTGCCATCAATGCTTCCATATCCATTTTTAAAATCCTTTATTTTTCACGAATTAACATCATTTGAACTGCTGCGTTAGGAACATTAAATTTTGCCGCTATTTCATCTTTTAAAGTTAATGATGAAATTACGGTGTTTGCATTATTAACAACTTCTGCCCGGTCACGAGATTGGTGAACCCAGTCAACTCCTACCAGTGTTTTTCTTTTTCTTCCTTTTGGTCCCATAACCAATCTGTATATTTGAAATTCATAAAAGTTTGTTCTAATCTCTTTTATTTCCATAACAATATGTGATGACAAAATTTTTTTATATTCATTGATTTTTTCAACAGAACAATTTAAATAATTTGCCCAATCTGCATCTGTCCACTCTAATCTGTCTAATTGCGCCATATGAAAAACCTTATTTTCTCAGATAAAAATGTCGGGCAAAAAATGCCCGACACAAGTTTTTATTTCTTGATTTCTTTACCAGTTTTTTGGTCGATACCAACCATAGACAAACGTGTTTTACCGCGTTTATCAGTACCAAGATAGCGTACAAAAACTTTGTCGCCTTCTTTGATTTTAGCATCTTCGATTTTTGCTAATCTTTCACCAGTAATTTCAGAAATATGAACCAAAGATTCAAAGTTTTTCAATATTTTTACGAACAAACCGAAATCTTTGATACCGCTAACTACACCTTCATAGATTTCGCCAACTTCTGGTTCAGCGATAATTTCTTTGATACGTGCGATAGCATTATCAGCATCTTCTTTGGAAGTAGCCATAATTTTAATACTGCCGTCATCTTCCAATTCAATTTGTGTATTTGTATCACGTGTCAAAGCCTGAATCACAGAGCCACCTTTGCCGATAACATCGCGAACCTTGTCAGGATTAATTTTCATCGCATAACTTTGCGGTGCATATTCAGATACAGATTTACGTGGGGCTTTGATAGCCTTTTCAATTTTGCCTAAAATATGCATACGACCGTCTTTCGCTTGAGCCAACGCATGTTCCATGATTTCAAATGTAATAGATGTGATTTTAATATCCATCTGTAATGCAGTAATACCGCGATCTGTACCGGTTACTTTGAAATCCATATCGCCCAAATGGTCTTCATCGCCCAAGATATCAGTCAAGATTGCGTAATCATCGCCTTCTTTGATTAATCCCATTGCGATACCAGCCACAGGTCTTTTCATTGGAACACCACCGTCCATCATTGCCAATGTAGCGCCGCATGTAGTTGCCATAGAAGAAGAACCGTTAGATTCCAAAATATCGCTGCACACGCGAATTACATAGTCGAATTGATCACGAGTAGGCACCATAGGATGAACCGCTCTCCACGCCAAATTTCCGTGGCCTAATTCACGACGTCCAGGTGCTTTTAACCCCTTGGCTTCGCCAACAGAAAATCCTGGGAAATTATAATTCAAAATGAAATCACGTTCATCATCGCCGTCCAAAGATTCAATTGGTAAAGCATCTTTGCCACCGCCCAATGTTAATGAAACCAAAGCCTGTGTTTCGCCGCGTGTAAACAATGCAGAACCGTGTGCGCGTGGTAAAACACCTAATTCAATTTCAATTGGACGTACTGTTTTAGTATCACGACCATCGATACGTGGTTTCCCAGCCAAAATATTTCCGCGCATAATACGTGCAGTTATATTCTCAACAATTTCATCTGCCCATGATTCCAATGTAGAAGTTGCAGTTGTTGTTTCTGGGAACAATTCTGGGATACGTGCTTTTGCTTTGGTGTGAATTTCTGCCAAAGTATCAAGACGAACCAATTTTTCTTTGATTAACAAAGCATTTTCGATTTCGCCAGCAAATTGTTCGAAATCTTTTTCCATTGCGACATATTCCGCCGTATTTTCAGGTGTTGCCCAACGTTCTTTACCTGCTTTTTCAACAAATTCATTGATAGCATTGATAACAGTTTGTTGTTGATCAAAACCAAATTTCACAGCGCCAAGTGTTGTTTTTTCATCCAATTCACCGATTTCAGATTCCACCATCAAAACACCGTCTTTGGTAGCAGCAACCACCAAATCCATTTCGGAATCTTCAATATCTTTTTTCGAAGGATTCAAAACATATTGACCGTCTTTGTATCCAACACGTGCCGCACCAATTGGACCAGCAAAAGGAACACCAGATATCGCCAATGCTGCGCTGGACGCAATCATTGCCAAGATATCAGGTTGATTCTTTTTATCATAAGAAAATACTTGGGCAATAATTTGCACTTTGTTCTTGAATGTTTCTGGGAACAAAGGACGTATAGGTCTGTCAATAAGACGTGCAATCAACGTTTCGTTAACACTTGCTTTGCCTTCACGTCTGTCGCGTGAACCTGGAATACGACCAGCAGAAGCATATTTTTCTTGATAATCAACAGTCAAAGGAAAGAAATCTTGACCTTCTACTGCTGTTTTTTCAGCACACACAGTTGCCAAAACCATTGTTTGACCCATTGTTGCCATAACTGCACCAGTTGCCTGTTTAGCATAACGGCCAGTTTCCAAACGAACAGTTTCATCGCCATATTGGAATTCCACAGCAATTGGGTTATTCAAAACATGTTCGTTATTATTTGATTTTTTAAATATACCAAACATATATTTTTCTCCATTTTTTATTAAGTTTTCATTTAATGCGAAGAAAAATTATTCATTTTTGTATTCTTGCCCATCAAATACAAGAAAGAACAATTCCTTCTTCGCGACTTCCCCCCGATTATAGAATATATTTATTTATTTGCAACAATAAATTCCCCGCGTATTGCGTAAAAAAAGTTGCGCATTCGCGCAACTTTTTTATAGGTCACAGAAAACATTAATCTAATTCGATAGATACAACGTCACCGTATGTACCTAATTCATCGGTACCGATATAACATTGGATGTGATCACCGACTTCATCCATCCATTGTTGTGCAGCGGTATTTTTGATGTTTTCTTTATTCATTTTGATAACGGATGCTGTTATACCATATCCTAAACCACCGCCAGCCAACGTTGTAAGAATTGGAACTGTTACATTTGCAGCTTTGGTACTCTTAGCAACGCCTTTATAAACGGCAGCATCACAGAAATTTTGCATTCTAGTTGCGGCTATTTTCAAATCATCATCTTCTTCAATAGCTGGACAATCATCATCTGAACCGCCTAATTCTCTACAAATTACTCTCGCCTTAGACAAGGAAGAACGTGCTGCAGACAAGTAGTTGGCTTTTTGCTCGTTGTTCCCTTCTCCGGTAGGTGCTTTTTCAGCGGAAATTACGCTGGTCATAGCACTTTGTGCATAAGAAGAACAATCTTTTGCTGGTGTTTGTTTGCTCGTATTAGATTTCATAACCCAATTAGACAACACACCAGATTCAGTTATGCCCAAACCTATACCCATACCTGCCAATGCTGGTGCAACTGTGCCCCAAGAATATGCAACTTTTTCTTTTACGGACATTTTGTTGCTGTTGCATTTGCCATTTTCCCATGTACCATAGCCTTGTTTGCACAATTCACGTTCACCAACGGTATCTGAAATTTTGCGCAAATCAGCATCGCTTATCCAAGAACCACATGTGAATGCATCGCCAACCGCAAAGTAAGCAACTTGGTTTTTGCCCAACAAATCTTGGATATCTTTATCATCAGATTGCACAGTTATTCTTGCGCGACAGAAAGAACCATACAAATCGTTGGAAGCCGTGAAGTTTTTGGTCTGCAAGCCCTTGCTGTTATAATTCTTTGGAACTTTGCTGCCCTTTAACTTTACCCACATAAATGTTGAACCTGTATCGCCTGTTCCTTTGATACCACCAACATTATTAGATAAACAAATATTTTGTTCTTTGGTCAATTTAGCATTATAGATAGCTTGTGCTTCTTTTTCTACATCAACCAACAATGTTTGGAATAATGTTTTTGCTCCATTTTCCAATACATATTCAGATTGACTCATATAAACTGGCACATCATATACGCAACCATCTTCATCCATAAGACCATCACAACCACCATTTACTGGTTCCATTGTGCCACCACAATCATAATTTGTACCACCTACTGCATCTAATACACTGGTGTTAAGATTTGAATTAACACGACTCAAAGCGCTGTCTAACATATTTCCATTGGAACGACATGCGATAATAACATCGTTTTCGCTGGAAACAGCAACAGTCTTTGTTGTGTTTGCATCACGCCATGCTTCACGTACAGAATTCGCGCCGTTCCAACTGTCGTTATCTTGACTGTAACGCCATTCAGCAGTTGCGACTTTCAAATGTTCTTCACAAACAGATGAATTCTTAACAGTATTCAAGCATAAACCAATAACGATATTGTAATCGATAACACCACCCATTTTGTTCATGCTGCGATTGAATTTTGCACTATCTGTGCTATAAGCACTTTCATCACCAGCAACAATATCTGTTCTGTTGCGATAGCAATTTGAATATTCTTTGCCACACATAGATTTTACGCAAGACAATGCAATTGTTTGACATTGTTTTTTCATCTTTTCAATAGCGGCATCATTATAGGATGTAGCCAATATTGAATTCAATGTTCCAACCGCACCAATTGGATCGACGGCTGAATCACTATATTGTGGGAACAATTTATTAAATGTAGAATTATCTTCATCATAATATGTGTATGTATACCCACCGTCTTCGGTAGATGTTGCAGCATAGATACAATTAGCATCCGCGTTCACAATCGCAGAACATCCAGATTTAATATCATTATAAGTGTTAGTTCTGTTTACATGAACTTCGCCATAACTGTCACGTGAAGCCGCAGAATCAGATTGTTGTAATCTTGCTTGTTTATAGCATACCGAACCAAGTCCACCACCGCAAGAACGCATAGCGCAAGATTTAATTGTGTTAACACAACTGTCTTTTGCTTTTGCATCAAATTTTTTCATTGCTTCTTGGATTTTTGTATTCGCATATGTTTTACGTGCAGAATAAGCCAATGAAAAAACTTCTTCTTGTAAATCTGGATCACCCAATTCACGATCAGATGGAACTTTTTCACGATATGTCATATGACAATATTTGTTCGAACCGATTGTTTCCAAACATGCAGTTTTTAACAATTTACGAACTGATGTAGCAGTTGCTGTTTCAGTACCATCATGCATAACTTGGTTTGTTTGTAATGCACCAGTGCCTTCTGCGATGATATTAGCAGCATCGATAGAAGCCAAACTTGTCCCTTCTACACAACTTAATGGATTTTTCGCACATGCGCTGACCAAACAGTTATCAGCAACCTTTTGACATGTCTTTACAGCATTCAATGCAGCCAAAGCATTACCCTCATCAATCAATTGACCAATTCTTGAATCATTGCTTGGGTGTAAACTTGTGGCATTGGCAACAGAGCCGAATAATTGTTTTTTACCATCATTTTGACAACGTTGCAATGTTGAATCACAAAGCAATGCCTGTTTCCTAAATGATTTGTTTGTTGTGCACAATTCAAAATCAGAACCACAAATATCATCACGTTGTAAACAGTTTGTATAACGACGTACACATTGTTCTGTGGTTAATTTATTAGTAATACCAGCACCAACAATTAATTGACCAAGTACAGAACCATCGGTTGGATATGTGTATTTTGTAACTTCTGTTATACCATCAACCGTAGAAGTAGTTGCAACATTTGACAATGTATTTATCGCGGATGTTCCGAATAAAGCATTAACACCGCTTGATGTGCATTGATACAAAACGCTCAAACATTTGGACATTTGTCCATGGAATAAAACATTAGTTGTACATTCTTGGAAATCAGAACCACATGCGTCGTCTTCCTTGATACAATCGGTATATTTTTCAATACATTCACTGTCGCCATAGTATGCAGCAGTCGACGAAGTTGTCGTACTTGTCGTTGTTGTTCCAGTTGTCGTGATACCAATCAAATGTCCAGCAATCGACGGCAAACGTGATGCAGTTTTATTCGATGCGCTAATACGTGGCGACGTGGTTGTAGCCGCCATAGCACCTGGAATTACGGCAATTATTGACAATAAACTGATGGTTTTGATAATGTTTTTCATCCCCTTACTCCATTTTTACTTTGTTTATATTTTACCACATATTGCAAAATAAAAAAAGGGAAAAATGAAAATACTAAACTATTTTTTCTGCTAAAAACGATTATAGTGACATCTGTTTTTTCATTTCACACAAAACAGGGGTTTTTATCCCCAATTTTTCTGCGCGTGTAATTAGTCCACAGAGTGCGAATATACCTTCTACTGTTCCGGTGTATTCTTCACCGCGCGCGATCAATTCGCCGGCTGAAAAATTACGAGATGTTGGCGATGTTGCGGACAAAAACAAATCGCCCACGCCACAAAGAAGAAGAAATGTATTGCATTGCGCACCCATTTCCACCCCAATTTCTACTATTTCATCCCAAGCACGTGTGAAAACAAGGGCGCGTTCGTTTTCGCCATGTGATTTTATTGTTAAAAAGCCGGAAATTAAAGAAACTGCATTTTTTCCGACACCACAAATTTGTGCGCCAATTACATCGGTGCTGTCTTGCAAATAAAGTGCAGATAATGCTTTGTGACCCCCTGCCCTTACCTTTTCATTTCCTGCGATAGTAGAACCAGTTGGAATACCAGTCGCGACTTCGCGGGCAAATTGTGGGCCAGATAATATACCAAAATCTTTACACTCTGGAATTTCAGTATTTAAAATTTCGGACATAAATTGACCAGATTTACTTTCCATACCCTTGGTACAAATTAAAATCGGTTGATTATCATAAACAGCACGCATTTTTTTGATTGTTTCTCTGAAAAATGCAGCAGGTGTTACAATCAACCAATATTCACATGATTTTAAATCTGCCATGTTATCGGTTCGTATAACATTTTCCGGTTTTTCTAGATCGCTAAGCCCATCAAAAATTCCGTCAAATCCCCAATGTATGACTTCGTTGCCAGATTTTGCACACGTATAAGCCAAAGCTGTTCCCCATGCGCCAGCACCAAAAACACCTATTTTCATTTCAATTTCCTTATCTTTTTTTCAACAAACGGCACAACAATCATACAATCTTCAGATAAATCAAGTGCCTGCTTATAAGAGCGCAAAGCCTTTTCCTTGTCACCCTGCTCTTTATACAAATCACCCATATGTTCATAAATCATTGATGCCTTAGTCCCTGTGGCGCCAATAGATTCCATCAATTCTAATGCATTATCGATGCTTTCTCTTTTAGCGACAATTTGTGACAACAGATCCCATGCATAAACATCTGAATTATTGTTTTTTATTAAACCCATAGCAATACCATACGCATCATCCAGATTTTGATTTTGTAAAATCCATGAATGTACCTGTAATGCAATGATATCAGGTGTTATATTATTGCTAATAGTTTTTACAGTATATAAATCTTTTTGTGCGCGTTTAGCATTGCCAAACATTAAATACACATATGCGCGTTGTTTCAAAAAATATGCAGCAACTTCATCAGGTAAATCTTTGTGTTTTAATGCGCGATTTAACATTGATAAAGCGGCGCGTTTGTTGCCTGTGCGCACGTTTTCACGAACCACCATTTGTACAGCAGGAACAAAAAGCGGATTAGCACGCGCTATTTTTTTTATTTTCTTAAAATCGCCATTATGTTCTGCAATATTTAATTGACCAAACAAATAGAAAGGACTGGTCTTTTTTATGTTATTAAAACATGTTTCATAATCGCCAGAATTATAAAAATAATATTGTCCCAAATAATAATTTACTGCATCTAAATTTGATTCATCAGATATAATTTGTGCAAAACGCAAAAACAACAAAGATAAATCAGTATAAATCATTACCTGGGTATGAGAAATGCTTTGTATAAGTGCGACAACCAAATTATTTTTATATCCAGCATAATTTGACCAATCTGGAACATCAGGATAATTCAACACATATACACCACCAGGTCTTGCCATAAAATCATTACGCAATATTTCCATATCTTTGACCATGTCGTGTTCTTTGTAAAACGACATCAGATACAAATAATCGTTAATGTTCATAAAATCAGGATGAACCTTTGCAAATTCTTTGGCAGCAGTATCAATATCATTATTCAAAACAGCAATTTGTCCGCGTACAAAGGCCTTCCAGGAATCATTTGTTTTCAAAGAATCTAAGAATTTAAGAACTTCTTTGTTTTTTCCTTGTTTTACACCAGAAAATATACGTAATGGTGCCGCTAAAATTGTTGAATCCTTTACGTGGCGTTCATAAACAGATTTCCAATCATCTTTTTGGATTAAATATGCGTCATAAACCAACGCATTAACCAAATCTTTTGAATCTTTGAACGAAACAGCGTTTTTTGGCATTTGTCCATTAAAAAAATCGGCTAAATTTTGTACGTCTTTAACAACTTGCAAATCAGATTCAACTGCATTTGCCATTTTTACAGCATTGTTAAAATCATTGATATGTAATGCATGTTGTGCCGCCAAAAAATAACCAAAATTAGTGTCTGTGACAGAACCACCCTGCCCCTTTGTGTGCGAATTCAATATTTCATGCCCCATAAAACAAGAGCAGAAAACAACCATCGCAACTAAAATTGCGCCGATATAAAATTTTTTCGTTTCTTTCATAATTAGATATGTTAGAATAAATATTATGAAAATAGAAGAAAAATTTATTAAATACGAAAATTTGTTGAAACAATGGTCAACAAAAATTAATTTAGTAGCCAAAAGTACTTTGGTGGATGTTCGGACCAGACATATCAAAGACAGTGCACAATTGGCTAAATATATACCACGTAATGTAAAAATTATCGATTTAGGTAGTGGGGCCGGTTTTCCTGGTGTTGTGTTAGCGATTTTAGGTTGGAATGTTATTTGTATAGAATCAATTGGTAAAAAAACAAATTTTTTAACCGAATTAAAAGAGCAACTTGATTTGCCAAATTTGACTATTGTTAATGACAGAATTGAAAATTTTTTATCAAAAACACCGGTAAAAGCCGGTGATTTTGTTTTTACTGCGCGGGCATTTGCTCCATTGATAAAAATTTTTGACTATACTCATAAAACAAAATGCCGGCTTTTTTTATTAAAAGGCCGGGAAATTGAATCTGAAATTTTAACCGCGAAATCTAAATATAAATTTGATTACGAATTATATAAATCTGAAACTGGTGATGGTTATATTATATGTGTTTTCAATTTAAAATAAGTTTTTATTTCATATGAAATAATATATAACTTATTGTTTTTACTATATTTTAATATTTGTGTTGACTAATTTTGTCTGTTTTTCTATAACTGTTCTTAGTTAAGAAAAAGGTTGAAGATGACAAAAGTAATATCGTTTGCAAACCAAAAGGGTGGTGTTGGAAAAACAACAACAGCTATAAATATTGCTACATCGTTGGCTGCTATAAAAAAACGAGTTTTGTTGATAGATTTAGATTCTCAAGGTAATGCCGGTACAGGTTTGGGATTTGTGCGTGCTGCACATAAACAAAGTGTGTACGGTGTTTTGATGGGAACTGCTACGGTGGCAGAAAATATATTAACTACTGCTGTTCCAAATATGCATTTGTTGCCGGCATCCGCTAAATTGGCGGGTGCTGAATTAGATATGCTTGATTTGGACAGACGTGAATATCGTTTGCGTGATGCATTGGATACTATTAAAAATAATTATGATTATATACTGATAGATTGTCCGCCAAATTTGGGTATGGTGACTATAAACGCTTTGACGGCCTCTGATTATGTAATAATTCCATTACAGTGTGAATTTTTTGCACTAGAAGGTGTGCAACATTTGTTATCAACAATCAATGCTATACAGCAAAAATGGAATAAAAATTTAGATATTTTGGGTATGGTTTTGACAATGTATGACAAAAAATTAGGACTAACACGCGCTGTTGAAGAAGATGTTAGAAAAACATTCGGAGATAAAGTATTCAAGACTGTTGTTCCACGCAATGTTCGTATTTCAGAAGCACCAAGTCATGGTAAGCCGGCACTTTTTTATGATTTTAAATCATCTGGTGCCCAGGCCTATCTGCGTGTAGCAACCGAAGTAGTAAATGCATTAGAAAAAAGGAAATAAAAATGGTTTCAAAATTTTTGGGTAAAGGTTTGGCAGAATTAAATGAAGAAATGGGGCAAACACCGGATATTTCCGTGTTAACTGGTGTCGAACGTGTTGTTGTAAAACCAATTCCTTTGGTTCAAATAAGTCCGAATCCAGATCAGCCAAGAAAAGTTTTTAATGAAAAAGAATTGGAAGAATTAGCGGCTTCTATAAGAGAAAACGGGGTTTTGCAACCAATTATATTACGCAGTGTTAAAAGCAAACCTTATCTTTATGAAATTGTTGCTGGTGAACGTCGTTATCGTGCTTCTCAGATAGCGGGTTTAAGTGAAATACCGGCATTGGTAAAAACTTTGTCTGATAAAAATGCAGCAGAAATAGCATTAATCGAAAATGTTCAACGTGAAAATTTAAATCCTATTGAAGAAGCCGAAGGTTATGAAAATTTGATGAAAAAGTATCAATATTCAATGGTTGATATTTCAAAATTAATCGGAAAATCTGAAAGTTATATCAGGAATTTAATGCGTATTAATTCTTTGCCTGATTCTGTTAAACAGTTAATTAAGGAAGGCAAAATATCTGCATCACATGCGCGTACAATCGCAGTTGCAGATAATCCAGAACAAATGGCACAAGACATTGTAACCGACAAATTGTCTGTCGCAGAAACGCAAAAACGCGTAAAAAATACCGACAGATCAAAAAAAAGTCGTACTTTTAATCAAAATACATTAGACAGAGCCTATGTTGCAAAAATCGAATCTAAATTGTCTGTTAAATTAGAATCAGATGTCAAGTTGCGTGAAAAACGTGGTGGAGCAGGGCAATTTGTTATATCTTTTGCGAATCGTATTCAAATGGAAGATTTAATTAATAAATTATCTAAATAATGACATATAACAATATAACAAAACGGCTTTTTTAGTGTATTAGGCCGTTTTTTTTATATCAAATAAGTTTTTTAGTGTATTTGTATTGACAAAATATATTTTTTGTTTATATTGTATTTGCTATAAAAAAGATAAAGAAAATGATACGTTCAAACAGAAAAAAAATTATTACTACAGTGGCTTTGATGGTTGGTTTAGCATGTAAAGCAAAGGCACAAAATTCAGAACCAAAAACAGAAGATGCTAAAACTACATATACGGAACAAACTGTTGATACGGCTGATTCGTCGGTGCAAAAAAAATCAACAATAAAAATTACAAATTTTGAGCAATCTACATATTTTCAATGGAATACGTACACATTTGCGGCACCAAAGGGTGCAAAATTAATTGTCGCACCGCTGATTTCTATAAAACCGGTAATAAAAATCAATGACAGGGTATCATTTGGTTTCACAACAAACTTTCAAATTCATAATTATAATCGTGATAATTTTGGTATTGGGTTGCATGATTTGTATGCACATGCAAACATTAAAGTTAAAAGTGGTGAAATTTTCTTTAATTGTGGACAGTTTCCTATGATTGGATATTTTAATGAATTTGCGAAATATATGTCTACAAATGGATTGTTTATAAATGCGATTTTTTTCCATGCAGGCCCGTATTTTTCGCATGCTTTTGCAGGTGGGTTTCAAAATGATAAATTCATGGTAGCAATCGGATATACACAGCCAGAATCTTTATTCTCAAAGATTAATGGTGGTAGTGCTATTATATGTGCAGAATTTCGTTCTGATGATTTTAAAATTGGTACAGGATTCAGGGTAAGTAAGGGCTTTAAAGTTAATGGAACATTTGAAAGTTTGTGGAAACCAAACCAAAAAAGTACCGTCTTGTTAGAAATTACCGATATAGGCGAAAAAAATTTTGGAATGCATGGTGCTTTTAAATATGATTTAAAGAAACAATGCTTTTTGATATTTAATGGATATTATCAAGTAAATAATGGAATCCAGGGTGCAACCTTAGGTGTTTTATTCCCGGGTGGTGTTTATACGTTGGCTGGTATTTCAAAGAATGATCCGTTAATGAAAGAAGAAACAAAAACACCAGTGCCTGTTATAGAAATAGGTATAAAACATGCCTTGAAAAATCATCGATAAAAATATAAAAAAAATACCGGCGATTGCCGGTATTTTTTAATTAACAAAGTTATATTATTTAACTGTTGTTGTTGCGTTACGGTTATATTTCCAAACGTCTTCACCAGTACCTTTGACCAATGGACGTTCTTTACCGTAAGAGATTGTGGAGATACGAGAAGCATCTACACCGTCTTTAACCAACACGCGCTTAGCAGCGTTTGCACGACGTGCACCCAATGCCAAGTTGTATTCTGTAGAACCACGTTCGTCGCAGTTACCAGCGATTTGGACTTTTGTGTCTTCATGGTTTTTCAAATACAAAGATTGTGCCAACAAGTTATCATTTGCTTCTTCGGAAATTTCAGAAGAATTGAACGCAAAGAATACGCGTTGACCGTTCAAATCGGTTGGTTCAACAACACTGGAACCGCCGCAAGCAGCAAGCATACCAGCAACACCAGCCAATAAAGCAAAGTTTACTATTTTCATGAAAATACTCCCTTGAGTTTTTGTTGCTCAAGGTATATTGTATACTAAAATTAATCAAAAATCAAGGGCAAAACATGAATAATCATATGTTGCAAGATTTGAATTTGTACGGTGTGCGTTGGGAATTGGCGGAAGAACCATTAAAACAAGAATTTCAACGTCCACCAACACAGCAGTTTTTCCAGGCGAATCGTGCTGCTAACACAGAAAAGCAAGTAATTGTTCCAGCAAGTGCACCAATAAGTTTAGATACGGTAAAATCGATGATAACACGACCAAATGATATAGGTTCACTGATTCGGATGGTGGCTGAATTTAATCATCCATTGAAAAGCAGTGCGACAAATACTGTATTGCCAAATATCGCAACAAATCCAAACGGATTATTGATAATTACAGATTTACCAGGTACGGATGATGATTTGTCTGGACGCATTTTGTCAGGCAAGGCTGGCGAAATGATGGATAAAATGTTGGAAGCTATCGGAATGTCTCGTGAAAATGTATCTGTTATACCGCTTTTGTTCTGGCGTACACCTGGTGGGCGCACACCATCTCGTGAAGAATTAGATTTATCTATGCCTTTTGTGAACAAAATGATAGAGATGTTGGCACCACGTGTGATAATTACTTTTGGAACTTTGGCGACAACAGAAATTACAAAAAGCAATCTTAACGAAGTGCACGGAAACGAAATTGTTGATGACAAGGGGTGTATAATTGTACCGATGTATCATCCAAATTATCTGCTTTTGAAACCTAGTGCCAAGAAAGATGTATGGGTTGCATTGCAAAATGTTCAAAAATTGTTGAAAAGTGCTTAAAAATATTTAATAATTTACGCATAGCTATAAAAGGAGCATTACTATTAAAACAAATAATGGCAATAACAAAGGCCGCGATATGGGGCCGCGTATAAATGAAAAAATATTTGCAAAAAACGTCCAAGTAATAAGCAATGATGGACAAAATCTCGGTGTGATGAATACAAACGACGCCTTGAATATGGCGTACGACAAGGGTTTAGATCTGGTTGAAATAAATTCAGATTCTGTGCCTGTGTTGGTTAAAATTATGGATTATGGCAAATATAAATATGAACAGAAAAAACGTGCTAATGAAGCGCGCAAAAAACAAAAAATCATAGAAGTTAAGGAAGTTTGGGTTAAACCTTTTATTGAAGAAAATGATTTGAATATCAAAATGAAGAAAGTTTTTGAATTCTTGGATGAGGGTAATAAAGTTAAAATAGCAGTCATGACACATGGTTCAAAAAAAGTATTGGCTCGTGGTCGTGATGCTGTTCCACAGTTGTTCGCACATATTGTTGAATTAGTTGGTGACAAGGGGACTTTGGAATCTAAATCAAAGCCTGATGAACGAACAAAATCAATAATAATTGCGCCAGCAAAATAAATACCGCCCTGACGGGCGGTTTTTTCATTTTTTATACAGTTTATTTGTTGCAAAAAACGATTTTATGCGTTATCGTAAAATCATTAAAATCAAAAGGATATTTAATGGATACAAATAAACTTTCGTTTGAAGATGCTTATAAACAATTAACTGAATTAGTTCAAAAAATGGAAAGTGGGGAATTGCCTTTAGCAGATTCTGTTGATGCATATGAAAAAGGTATTAAATTAAAGGCTTATTGTGAACAATTGTTAAAGGAAGCCGAATTAAAAATCGAAACATTAAAAGTGACAAATTCTGGTGAATAAAATGGCTGAAAAAAACAAACTTTCGCCAGTTATGCAACAGTATGTTGATATGAAAGCTGAAAATCCGGACGCGCTTTTGCTTTTTCGTCTTGGTGATTTTTATGAGGCTTTTTTTGAAGATGCAAAAACTGTTAGCGAAGCATTAAGTTTGGTTTTGACAAAACGTGGTACAGATGGTTTTGGCGCAGATGTTCCTATGTGTGGTATTCCATGGCATGCGGCAGATAATTATTTTGGTCGATTGGTAAAATCCGGATTCAAAGTTGCGCTGGTTGAACAAATGGAAACACCACAACAGGCTAAACAACGTGGTCATAAATTTATTGAAAGAAAGGTTGTTCGTGTTTTAACCCCAGGAACATTAACAGATGATAATTTATTAACACCTAATAAATCGAATTTTCTAATTTCTGTTGTGCCATTGGGTGGTGTTCGTTTTGATTTGGCTGGTTGTGATATTTCTACTGGGGAATTTTTTATCGGGGAATCAGATTGTATTATTGATGATATGATTCGTATAAATCCCGCAGAAATTATTTATCCAGAAAAAGATGCGGAACATCAAATAATAAAAAATTTGCGTGAAATATATAAGACTACGCCAGTATATGAAAAACTTTATGTGCGTTCTGATATAAATGTAATTGTATCACATGTATTCGGCGGAAATGTTCGTTCAGACAATGAACATGATATTTCTGCTATACGTTTGTTGGCTGGGTATTTGTTTAATACACAAAGGGGTGCAAATGTATCATTTCGTGCGCCATATGAATTTAAATCTGGTCGACAATTATTGATTGATTCATCTACTTGGAAAAGTTTAGAAATAGATGCACCGTTAAATGATGGTGGTGCGTGTTTGTTGGATGTCATAGATAAAACGAAAACGGCGGTTGGGGCGCGAAAATTGCGTTCTTATTTACGTATTTTACCGGGTGATAAAGGTGTTATTTTATCACGTCAAACACATATCGGTCATTTGTTAAATAACCATGCTTTGATGGCAGAAATTTCATCTGTATTATCGCGTACACCAGATGTTAATCGTGCTATATCTCGATTGTTATCTGGACGTGGAACACCGCGTGATTTACGAAATGTGTGTGAATTTTTGTCTATTCTTGATTCTATTAAGACAATAGGGCAAAAGTTAGATACAGATTTATCTGCGAAATTTTCTAACATAGATACACACGATGCATTTGCAAATGAATTATTGCGCGCACTGAATGATGATTTACCAACTTTTTTCAGAGATGGAAATGTAATAAAACGCGGATTTGATATATCTTTGGATAATATGCGAGATTTATCAAATGGCGCGATAGAAACAATCGCGTCATTACAGGCCAAATATATAAATCAAACAAATGTTAACACTCTAAAAATAAAATATAACAATGTGTTGGGGTATTTTATAGAGGTCCCGTCTGCAAAGGCTGATATATTGATGGCTCCAGATTCAGGTTTTATACATCGTCAAACAATGACTGGAAATATGCGTTTTACAACTCCTGAATTGATTGATTTGGATAATGATATACGCAGTGCTTCTGAAAAAGCTGCTGCTATTGAAAGTGAAATCGTTGAAAAATTAATTGAAAAGGTGCGCGATATAGCAAACGATTTGATGAATACATCTGATTTAATCGCGGATGTTGATGTATGGCTTTCTTTAGCTGAAATTGCAGAATTATATTCTTGGGTTCGCCCGACAATCACAGAATCAAACGAATTTAATATCATTGGTGGTCGCCATCCGGTTATAGAATATGTTTTGCGTGGCAAAGGTGGAAATTTTGTTAAAAACGATTGCGATTTGAAAGAAAAACCAATTGCTCTGCTTACCGGACCAAATATGGCTGGTAAATCAACATATTTGCGTCAGAACGCGATTTTAGTGGTGTTGGCTCATCTCGGTTCGTTTGTTCCAGCAACTAATGCCACAATTGGAATTTGCGATCAATTGTTTTCGCGTGTAGGTGCATCTGATAATTTGGCGGCGGGGCAATCTACATTTATGGTAGAAATGGTAGAAACTTCAAACATTTTAAATCGTGCGACCAAGAAATCGTTTATAATATTCGACGAAATAGGGCGCGGAACATCAACTTTTGATGGTATGGCTATTGCCCAGGCGGTATTAGAATACCTTAATCAGTTGTGCCCAAGAACATTGTTTGCGACACATTACCATGAATTAACACGATTGGTGGATAGTGAAAATTTAGCTAATGTTTCTTGTTTAACTATTGATGTTCGTGAGCATAATAATGACATAGTGTTTTTACACAAAATTATACCTGGGGTGGCAAATCGTTCATATGGTATCGCTGTTGCAAAGATGGCCGGTATGCCAGAAAATATAGTCGCCAGAGCAGAGCAGGTTTTATCAAATCTTGAATCAGGTGATAATAAAAATCAGACGATTCAAAACAAAAATGTAAAACCATCGGTAAAGCCAGTTGTCGAAGAACCTAAAACAAAATCACAATTATCATTATTTGGATAAAAAATGGATGGAATCATTATTTTGGATAAGGAATCTGGCGTGTTCAGCAGGACAGCAGGTTTTCATATCGCTAAAATGTTTAACGAAAGAAAATTTGGACATATTGGGACATTAGATCCAATGGCGACTGGTGTTTTGCCAGTAGTGATTGGAAATGCTACAAAAATGATACCTTTCATCGAAGAGTTTTGTGGAAATACAAAAGAATATTTATTTGGATTGCGTTTTGGTATTGAAACAGATTCTTTGGACATAACAGGTAAAACAACAAAAACAAACGATGTTATTCCAAATGAAGATGAAATAAAAAAAGCATGTGAAAAATTATCTAAAATAAAAGAACAAATTCCACCTGTTTTTTCTGCTATCCATGTTAATGGAAAGCGTGCATATGAATTGGCACGTCGTGGTGAAGATATTGAATTAAAGCCGCGAAAAATCACTATTTATGAATTAGAATATATCGGAAAAACCAAAGATGAATATAATTTTCGTGTCCGTTGTTCAACAGGGACCTATGTGCGTTCACTTGTTCGGGATATCGCAAAAATGTGTGGCGCGGTTGCGACAACAACTTATATTCGCAGAACGTTTACCAACGGTTTTGATATAAAAAATGCTGTAAAACTTGATTTTTTGAAAAAACTGGTTAATAATGAGGACGATATCAAACAATATTTGATGTCGTCAGATTGTGCGCTGGGGGACATTCCGGTAATCAATCTGGATGATAAAGATACTGTGTTATATAAACATGGTGGATTTATCGAAACCGACGTAAAGGACGGTTTATGGCGTGTTTATTCTGGCGAAACATTTGTTGGAATAGGGTGCACAGAAAACGGGATTTTACGTCCAAAACGAACACTTTAAAAATAAAGGATTTAAAATGTCCATTACAAAACAAAAGAAAAGCGAATTGATCGCTGCATTCAAAACCAGCGAAAATGATAATGGCGGTTCTGCTGCGTCTCAAGTTGCAGTTTTGACAGAACGTATTCGCAATTTAACAGAACATATGAAAAACAATCACAAAGATGAACATTCTAAGCGTGGTTTGTTATTGATGGTTAATCACCGCAAAAAATTGTTGGCATACATCAAGAATCGTAATGTTTCTGAATACGAAGAACTGATTAAAAAATTGGGTCTGCGTAAATAAAATAAAAAACCGGTTTTTACCGGTTTTTTTTATTCATACTATTTATGTTAATTAGCACATACAAGGGGCAAATAGTGAAAACACAGATATATTTTTCAGATTTTGACCATAAAAAATATATTGGTATATAATGAAATTTTTATGTTGAAATCTGATATTTTTTTGCGTATGATAGTCCCACGTGAAGGCCAGGTGGCAGAGTGGTTATGCAGAGGACTGCAAATCCTTGGATGCCGGTTCGATTCCGACCCTGGCCTCCAATTTAAAAAATGATACAACAAATAACTCTTACCAATTTCAGAAATCATGAATGTTCCAGAATAATAATCGGGGACGCAAAAAATGTTATAATCACTGGTTTGAATGGTGCAGGGAAAACCGCGGTTCTGGAGGCGTTGTCTTTGCTTTCCGGTGAACGCGGATTGCGCAGCGCGGATATTCAAACAATGGCACGATTTGATGGTAATGGTGGTTTTTCTGTTTTTGTCAGCACAGAAGATGAAAATGATATTTGTGTTTTTTTGAACGGTGGTGAATCAAATCGTCGTGCAAAGATAAATAATGAAAATGTTCCATTATCTGAATTGTCAAAAAAATTGCGTATTGTTTGGTTGACACCACGCGAAGACAGAATTTTTATGGAATCTGCATCAGACAGACGTGCATTTTTTGACCATTTGATTACTAATTTTGAACCATCACATATTGGACATGTGTCGCATTTGAATAAATTGCTTTCTGAACGTGCCAGTGTGATAAAAAATGGTGCTGATAAAAATTGGTTGGATGCATTAGATAAGCAAATTGTTGCAATGGCTGTATCGGTTGCTGCCAGTCGTATTCGTTATGCATCAGAAATAAATTATTTTTTTGAAAGTGGTGCGGTTTCTGTTAATGGTATGTTGGAAAATATGTTGATTGAAAATCCTGCCACTATGGTAGAAGACGCATATTTTGAATATTTACAAAATAATCGTGATTTAGTCGGTGATAAAATGGTGATAGACGGTGCGCATAAATCAGATTTTGGTGTGTTTAACCGCGTATTAAATTTGCCTGCACAAATTACTTCCACGGGGCAACAAAAGTCCATTTTGATTGATTTAATATTGGCACATGCTAAATTGATACGTATAAAAACAGGCGCAAAACCATTGATTTTATTGGATGAGGCTGCTTCGCATTTGGACAGTGATGTTCGTACGAAATTATTCTCAGATTTAAACGAATTGGATGCGCAAATTTGGGTGACAGGCTTAGATATGAATATATTTGAAAATATCCCAAATGCTGTATTTGTCACTTGCCAAAACGGTAAAATAAGTAATATAGTAAAAAGCGGGGTTTAAAGATGTCAAAAATAAATTACAGGCAATTATTAGATAACGCATTAAAATCTGTCGTCAAAGAGGCATTGATATATGCTCAATTCAATGGTTTAGGTGACGATGCTAGTTTTTTTATAACATTTAAAACGCGCGAACCAGGTGTTGTTTTACCTGATTTTTTGCGTATGCGTTATCCAGACATCATGACAATAGTTTTACAATATTCTTATAACAATTTGAATGTATCAGATAAAGAGTTCGGTGTTCAATTAACATTTGATGGACGTCCATTTTTTATTCGTGTTCCATTTTCTGCATTGGTTGAATTCAAAGATCCAACAACTGATTTCATACTGCCTTTCAGACAAAATCAACCGATAAATACACTGCCAAAGGAAGAAGATATTGAATTACCTTTGGAAGATAAACCAGGAACGGTTCCAGACGATAAACGTGTTGTGTCATTGGATGAATTCAGAAAAAGAAGACAGCAATAATTTTTCTCTTTTTTGCATTGTGGAAATATGGTATAATTTACACATGAGAAACGAAGGAAGGAAAGTTATGAAACGGCTGAAACCCGTAGGGGCTTATGTGCGTGGGTTATTAGGTTTAAAACAAATCAGAACGATTTATTTCGCTTTTCTTTTTTTCGTATTTTCCACAAATCTTTTCGCAACAGACCCGAATATTCCGTCAAATGCCACCAGTGCATCATGTAATAATGCTACACTCGAAACATACAGCGGTACATCAAATTTACAAGCAAATTGGGAAGCAAATCAGATAGACCTTTTTTGGTACAGCGATGATGAACAAATAACCAATATTCAAAGTGCTGCCACAACATGTGATTATGATAGTGGATTAACTGTTCCGTCAAACCCACCAACAAAAACAGGTTATACTTTTAATGGATGGACGGTTCGCGGATTACCTGATGGATATACGCGATTGCAATATATTCAATCCAGTGGAACACAATACATTGATACACAGTATACAGGGAATCAAAATACAGAAATAATAGCAAAATCTTTAGCAACCACAACTGGTAGATATATTTATGGTGTTGCCACATCTAGTAATACACGTGCAATAACAGCTTATATTAGTTCTAGCGGTAATTGGCGTATGTCTTCTTCTGCAACGGCTGTTTCAAATTCTACCGCGTACACTTTAAATAAAATACATAACACCAAGCATAATAAAAATGGTGTATGGGTTGATGGTGTACAGATAGGAAGTTATACCAGTATAACAAATTTTACAACACCTAATTATTTAGTTATATTCGGCGTTAATACAGGGACACCAACGGGTCAATCTGGGATACGAATTTATTCGTTATCAATAAAAGAAAACAATGTTTTAAAAAGAAACTTTATACCCGCTAAGAATAGCAGTAATGTTTTAGGGATGTTTGATACGGTAAGTGGCACTTTCTTTACCAATGCTGGAACTGGTACATTTACTGCTGGACCAGTTGTTCAATAACCAATATACAAAATTTAGTGGTTGCAATCTAATATTTTGCTGTTATAATCTTTTCTGCTTCGGGTGGTTAGCTCAGTTGGCTAGAGCGTCACGTTGACATCGTGGAGGTCGTTGGTTCGAGCCCAATACCACCCACCACAAAGATTTTTTACCCACACTTTTCGTGTGGGTTTTGAATTTCTTTGTTTTGAAAAAAATAAAAAAAATGTTATAATTGCGCTATGAGGGTCATAATGAAAGTATTTGCAATCTTAGGAATCTTATTTTTTGTATCTGGTTGTCATACAATTTCTAATATCAAATCAACAGCAAATGGTATAGAAACAGAACAAACTGGCGACCAAATTTATGACAGCCAAAACGAAGTTCAATTGCTGGTACCATGGAATTTATTAGTATAATTAAAAAACCGCCAATCGGCGGTTTTTTGATTATAATTCTGCTTTGACTTCTTGAACTTCATAACATTCAACCCTGTCGCCTTCTTTAAGGTCATTATATTTATCAAAGCTCATTCCGAATTCTATACCGCTGCCAGATACTTCGTTAACTTCGTTCTTTTCGCGGCGCAATTCACCAATTTTACCGTCATATATAACGACATTGTTACGCAACAAGCGAACCAATGCAGATTTCTTTATCGTACCTTCACTAACGCGACAACCTGCGACCTTGATACCCTTGCCCACAGTGAACAAAGCGATAACGTCCGCATAACCAATAAAGTTTTCACGTTTTTCAGGTGCCAATTTACCAGACAATATTTCTTTGATTTCATCTGTAATACGATAAACAACACTGTGATAACGAATATCAATTCCATTATTACGTGCCATATCACGTACCGCAGAATCTGCACGTACATTGAATGCGATTATTACCGCACCAGATGCAGTTGCAAGTCTGATATCACCTTCAGTAATTTGACCAACACCAGCAGACAATAATTCAACACCGGCTTTTTCAGAATTAAATCCATGCAGCATATCAGAAATTGCTTCAACAGAACCTTGAACATCAGCGCGTAAAATAATCGGCAAAGTTAATTTTTTCGTTTCATCACGTTTCGCAAACAATTCTTCCAGTGAAGAACGTTTAACTGCATTTGCTTTGTCTTTTGCTTTTTGTATACGATATGCCGCAACTTCACGAGTTTGTGCTTCTGTTTCCATAACATGTAATTCATCACCCGCACTTGGTACGGAATCAAGTCCTAATACCATCGCAGGTTGGCCTGGTTTAACAGATTTTACACGTACACCATTTGAATTTATCAAACCACGTACACGGCCAAATGTTTCGCCTACAACAAACACATCACCAACAGACAATGTCCCTTGACGAATTAAGATTGTTGCAACTGCACCCAAACCTTTTTCCATTTTTGCTTCAACAACATAAGCGGAAGCCAACATTTCTGGGTCAGCCTTTAAATCCATAATTTCAGCCTGTAACAAAATGGCTTCTTCTAATTTATCCAATCCCATTTTTGTTTTAGCAGAAATTTCAACACATTGAACATCACCACCCATGTCTTCCACTTGAACTTCTTGTTGCAAAAGGTCTGTTTTAACACGTTGTGGATTTGCTTCTGGTAAATCACATTTGTTAATCGCAACGATAAATGGAACCTTTGCAGCACGAATATGATTTATCGCTTCGATAGTTTGAGGCATAATAGAATCATTAGCTGCAACCACCAACACAACTATATCAGCGATTTGTGCACCGCGTGCGCGCATTGCTGTAAATGTTTCGTGTCCTGGTGTATCCAAGAAAGTTATCATTGCACCAGATTTTGTTTTTACTTCGTACGAAGAAATATGTTGTGTAATTCCACCCGCTTCACCCGCCGCAACATTAGCATTACGGAAAGCATCCAAAAGTGATGTTTTACCATGATCAACGTGTCCAACAACAGTCACAACTGGTGAACGAGGTTGTAATCTTTCTGGATTTGGTTGTTGTTCCAAAATATCAGCATAAGGTTTCACAACAACACGTTTTACTGTGGCACCAAATTCTGTTGCTATTAATTCAGCAGTATCAGCATCGATAGATTGGTTTTGTGATGCCATCATACCCATTTCCATCAATTTTTTGATAACATTACCAACCTTTTCAGCCATCGCAGCAGCTAAATCTTTTACAGTTATTGTATCGCCCAATGTGACAACATGTTCAACTTTTTGTGGTGCGGTAAATACAGCGCGTGCTTTTTCACGAAAACGTTTAAGTGATGCTTCACTGCGTCTGCGATTTGCACCACGCAATCCGATTTCATCGTCATCATCATCTTCGCCACCACCAATAACAATATCGTGAATAGAAATTTTACCACCTTTCTTGAAATCTTTTTTGAAACGATTTTGTTTGCCAGCGCGCATATCTTCATCATCATTATCACGACGATTGCTATGGTTATTAAAGGCAACATTATTCTTTTTTGATTCATGTGTGTTTTCACGCGGAACAACATTTACAACAGGTTCTTCTGGCTGTTGTGGTTGTTGCATTTCAGCATTTTCGCGTTGAGCCAATTGTTCTTTGACTGCTTCGTATTCACGATTTTCACGTTCTATCTCAGCCTCACGCGCTTTGCGTGCTTCTTCTTCTTCGGCTTCACGTTTTTTACGTTCTTCATCACGTGCCTTTGCAGCAGCTAACACAGCGCGCAACTTTTCATCTGCTGCGCTGCGTGCTGGTTCTACTTTCTTTGGTTCATCACGCAATTCTTTGCTGCCTGGTGCAACAATACGACGACGGCGTTCAACAAAGACCGCATCGCCTTTTTTGCTTTGCACTGCATCCAGTGTTACTGATTTTCCAAGCGTTAATGTTGCCATATTTTAACCTTTGGTTATTTTATTATTATTCTGCCGTTTCTTCTGGTACGATTCCATAAGCCAATTCACGTGCCTTCATGATTATACGGTCTGCAAGGTGTAAAGACATATTGTCTTCGCCCAAAATTTCAACCAATTCATCAGATGCCAAATCAGCCAAATCAGATAAAGATTTTATTCCTGCTTCACCTAATTTTATAATGATTGGACGTTTGATAAAATCAAACTTTAACAAATCATCAGTCATGCCAGCTTTATGTCCATTGTCAAAATAGTCTTGTTCTAATTTGGCCAAATAAGCCTTTGCACGATTTTGCAATTCAGTTGTTAATTCTGGGTTAAATCCTTCGATAGATTCCAATTCAGCGCGTTCAACATAAGCAATTTCTTCAATTGTTCTGAATCCTTCGGTGATTAACAATTGTGCGATAGTATCATCTACATCCAATGCACTTGTGAACAATTCAGTTTTTTCTTTGAATTCTTTTGCACGACGTTCTGTTTCTTCGGCTTCACTCATAACATCAATATTCCACCCTGTTAATTGTGATGCAAGGCGAACATTTTGACCACGACGACCGATAGCCAAAGATTGTTGATCTTCTGTAACAACCACAGCCGCAACATGTGTATCTTCGTCAACGATGATTTTTGCGACTTTTGCAGGTTGCATTGCGTTAACGATAAACACCGCAGGATCTTCTGAATACAAAATAACGTCGATTTTTTCACCGTGACATTCGTTAATCACAGGTTGAATACGTGTTCCTTTGATACCAACAGTCATACCAACTGCATCAATAGATGGGTCCTGGGTTTCAACAGCGATTTTAGCATGTGAACCTGGTGCACGAGATACAGATTTGATTTTAATAACACCTTCATAAATTTCTGGCACTTCTTGTGTGAACAATTTTTCCATAAACAATGGATGTGTTCTTGTCAAAAAGATTTGTGGACCAGAATTAGAACGAACCACATCCATAACCAATGCACGAACGCGATCACCCACCGCTAAACGTTCGCCAGGAATTAATTCTGTATTTTTAATATAACCTTCTGCCTTGCCATTGATATCGAGGAAAATATTGCCAAATTCAATACGTTTAACAACACCACTGACGATTTCACCGATGTTTCCTTTGAATTCTTCGTATTGTCTACCTTTTTCAGCATCTCTTACACGTGCGGACATAATTTGACGTGCAGTTTGGAAAGCCATACGACCAAATTCTGGTTCTGGCAACATATCTTCAACAACTTCACCAACAACTGGATTTTTAGAATACTTTTTTGCCTGATCCACAGTCAACATAGTATTTGGATCATATTCATCGCCAACACTTGCCGGAGATTCGATAACTGTGAACAAACGTTTTACATGAATTGCACCATTTTTACGGTCAATTTGTGTTGCGATATTAAATTCTTCGCCGTATTTATGTTTTGCAATTTTTGTAATGGCAGCTTCCAAAGATTCAATAACTGTTTCTTTGTCTATCATTTTTTCTTGCGCCAAAGAATCAATAGCAAGTAATAAATCCTGACGTGGCATAGATTCAAAAGACATTTACTTCTCCTTATGTATTAATCGCCTTTTATTTGAAAGAGCGGGGTTTTTCAACCCCGCTCTTAAAACTTATTTTTAAGAACACACGTGTATTATTGCGTCCGAATCGTGAAAAAGCAAGAAAAAAATGTTATATTTTTCATATTTATCATATGGTTTTATTTAAAAACTATTGTCATTTCAATCGAAAATATGGTATAATTGGCTCATGAGAAATGAAGGAAGGAAAATTATGAAACTGCTGAAACCCGTAGGGACTTATGTACGTGGGTTGATGAGTTTGAAACAAATCGGAACGATTTGTTTCGCCTTTCTTTTTTCCATATTTTCTACAAATCTTTTTGCAACGGATCCGAATATTCCGGCAGGTGCCACCAGTGCGTCATGCGATAATTCTACATTAAATACATACAGTGGTACATCAAATTTGCAAGCAAATTGGGAAGCGAATAAGATAGATGTTTTTTGGTACAGTGATGATGAACAAATAACAACTGTACAAGATGCTGCTACTACATGTAATTACGATGGCACGTTATCTGTTCCGTCAACACCACCAACAAAAACAGGATATACTTTTAATGGGTGGAAAGTCCGTGGATTACCAGAAGGATATACTAGGTTACAATATATTCAATCAAGTGGAACTCAATACATTAATACTGGTCATACACATGCCGCTAATGAAACATATGAAATAGATGTAATGATAGATTCTGTTGATTCTACATATCGTAGTATCATAGGTGCTTCAGCCAGTGGTAGTTCGAATACTTTTTATATTTCGAGAACAACGACAGGTTTGTGGTTATGTAACAGCACTAAACCAATCAATACGGTTCCTTTGCGAACAAAGATAAATTTAAAATTTGTTCAGAGTAATAATACTGTGGAAATGTTTTTAAATGATGTTTCTCAATATACTGCAAGTGTGACATCTTATGGACTACCATTGATGCTGTTGGCTCGTAATGCCACACAAGGCAAGGCAATTGGTAAATTGTACGGTGCTAGAATATACAATGCATCAAATATACTTGTACAAAATTTAATACCAGTTAAAAACAGTAGTAATATTATTGGTATGTATGACATGGTAAATGGCACTTTCTTTACAAATGCAGGCAGTGGTACATTTACCGCTGGACCAGTTGTACAATAATTAATTTATTATAAAAAAAACCGGCAAATGCCGGTATTTTTTATTCTTTTTCTTCGATTGGTTCTGAATGTTGTTTTTCAGATTCCAAAAAATTTTCCAACCAATGATTATCTGTCTTTAACTGACGTACATCAGAATTTTCCAGTAAT
>JAEEGL012804700.1_pt1 | contig 27908 bp, 24 predicted proteins | sample 9134231 | NCBI WGS metagenome assembly JAEEGL01 (sample SAMN16246548, study PRJNA631951) | gut metagenome | biome: gut microbiome; feature: rumen; material: fiber-attached | host: Bos | place: Iran: Karaj | collected 2018-10
CGACATCCTATTCAAGGAAGAGGGCGTCGAGGCGGACAAGATCTACGGACATGGGGGCATTTTTAAGACAAAGGGCGTGGCACAGCAGATCCTCGCGGATGCCCTGGACACGCCGATCTCCGTGATGGAAACGGCCGGCGAAGGTGGTGCGTGGGGTATCGCGGTGCTGGCGGCATACATGGTTCAGAAAAATGAAGGCGAGTCGCTGGCGGACTATCTGGACAATCGCGTATTTGCCGGTGAGACCGGAACAGAACTTGCGCCGGATGCGGCCGGCGTCAAGGGCTTCGATGAATTTATCGAGAAGTATAAGAAGGGACTCGCAGCTGAGAAGGCTGCGGTGGAAAGCGTAGCGGACTGATAAGGCTGGAGTTACGGATCGGGCAAGAGTGCGGAAAACTGTCTGTGCGCGAGCGGACTGACTTGACAGTATGCGTGGCAGATGGTATAATCGGTTTTGTCAGTGGAAACTGATGGATAGGAATGATAACAGATGGAGGAATGATACAATGAAACGAATCAAGACTTTGACAACCAAGAATCTTAAGGATACTGTTAAAAAGGGCGGATGCGGCGAGTGCCAGACATCCTGCCAGTCAGCGTGCAAGACTTCTTGCACGGTTGGGAATCAGACTTGCGAGAACGCTAAGCGCTGATCGATATAGAGCGAACGTATAGGAGCGAGCCACACCGCAGCTTCTGTTGGTTCTTCGGGGTCCACTTGCGTCATTCGGAACCGCAGCGGTGCACGCATGCATAGTACGCATGCTGCGCACCGGCGCTTCCGACAGCCCCTACGAACCAAACAGAATGCTGCTCCGTGTGGCTCGCGATTTGTTTGGAACAATTTGTGGAGAGAGATAATGATACATCTATTTAAGAACAACGGTTATAATATTGTCCTGGATGTGAATTCATCTTCTGTGCATGTCGTGGATGATGTGGTTTATGACGTGCTTAGCGAGATGAAGGAAACAGATGAAAATCGTTACCGTGAGGAAGAGTTGCACAGGATAGCCGCTATCGTCAGTGGGAGATATCCGGCTGAAGAACTCACGGATGAGGACTTTCGGGAGATTTTTGATGATATAAGGGAACTCGAGGAGAACGGAACCCTGTTTACGGACGAGCAGTATCTGGTTGCGGATAGCTGTGGGGATTCCTGTGAGCAGGAGGCTTCGGGGTGTGATGTCAAGCCTGCTTCCATGAAGAAGATGGTGATCGACTTTAAAAAGAGGCAGACCGTCGTGAAGGCTTTGTGCCTGCACATCGCGCATGCCTGCAATCTGAAGTGTGAATACTGTTTTGCCGGTGAGGGCGAGTATCACGGTGACCGGGCGCTCATGAGCCTGGAGGTCGGGAAAAAAGCGCTCGACTTTCTCGTAGCGAACTCCGGCAATCGTCACAATCTCGAGGTTGACTTCTTCGGCGGCGAGCCATTGCTGAACTTTGATGTGGTGAAGGAACTGGTGAAGTACGGTCGCGAATTGGAAAAGACGAACGACAAGCACTTTCGTTTTACATTGACAACCAACGGCGTGCTGCTAAACGACGAGGTGATCGAGTTTGCCAATAAGGAGATGGATAACATCGTCCTCTCCGTCGACGGAAGGAAGGAAATCCACGACCGGATGCGTCCATTCCGAGACGGAAGCGGTTCTTATGACAAGATCATAGACAAGTTTAAAAAAGTTGCCGACTCCCGCAATCAGGAGCGCTACTATGTGCGCGGAACGTTCACGCACTACAACACGGACTTTGTAAAGGATGTCCTCTCACTTGCTGACGAGGGCTTCAAGCAGATCTCGGTTGAGCCGGTCGTGGCAGATCCGGCTGAGCCCTATGCCATCACCGAGGACGACATCGCGAAGATCTGTGAGGGCTACGATGAGCTCGCCCGCGAGATGATCAAACGTAATAAGGAAGGCAAAGGATTCACTTTCTTCCATTATATGATCGATCTGACCGGCGGGCCGTGTGTCTACAAGCGCCTCTCCGGTTGCGGTTCGGGCACCGAGTACCTCGCGGTCACGCCCTGGGGTGATCTCTATCCCTGTCACCAGTTTGTGGGCGAAGAGCAGTTCTGCCTCGGAAACGTAGACGAAGGAATCCAAAACACCGACCTGGTCGATAAGTTCAAACTGTGCAACGTTTACGCCAAGCCGGAATGTGTCGACTGCTTCGCCAAGTTCTTCTGCTCGGGCGGCTGCGCGGCGAACGCCTATCATTCGCACGGAGACATCAACCAGCCGTACGAGATCGGTTGCGCCCTCCAAAGAAAAAGAGTGGAGTGCGCCCTTATGATAAAAGCTGCGGAAGATAGTGAAGAAGAATAGTAGGTAATGCAGGGATTCCGGATTATTACCAATTTATAATTCCCTCTTGATATTTTTTATAGATATGGTTATAATAGAGTAACTGAACACGGAAACACGACTGAAAGGAGCATGAAAAGTGGCTTTTGATATAGGAATCGATCTGGGAACAGCCAGTATCTTGGTATATTTAAAGGGAAAAGGCGTCGTCCTCAAAGAGCCGAGCGTCGTAGCCTTTGACCGTGACACCAACCGCATCAAGGCGATCGGAGAAGAAGCACGCCAGATGATCGGACGTACGCCGGGCAACATTACCGCTGTCCGTCCGCTGCGTCAGGGTGTCATCTCGGACTACTCCGTGACGGAGAAGATGCTGAAGTACTTTATCCAGAAAGCCGTCGGCAAGCAGCGTTTCCGCAAGCCGACCATAAGCATCTGCGTACCGAGTCAGGTAACCGAAGTTGAGAGAAAGGCCGTTGAGGATGCAGCTTTCCAGGCTGGTGCTCGTGATGTCAAGATCATCGAGGAGCCGATCGCGGCAGCTATCGGTGCCGGAATTGATATCTCGAAACCCTGCGGAAACATGATCGTCGATATCGGTGGCGGAACCTCCGATGTGGCAGTTATCTCGTTGGGCGGAACGGTGGTTAGCGAATCCATCAAGATCGCCGGCGACGACTTCGATGACGCGTTGGTGCGTTACATGAGAAAGAAGCACAACCTCCTGATCGGTGATCGTACCGCGGAGGATATCAAGATAAAAATAGGCTCGGCCTTCCCGCGTCCGGAGAGTGTATCGGTTGATGTGCGTGGACGAAACCTGGTAACAGGCCTTCCGAAGACCATCGCAGTCACTTCGGAGGAAACAGAGGAAGCCCTTCGTGATCCCTGTGCGCAGATCGTTGAGGCAGTTCACAGCGTACTTGAGAAGACACCGCCGGAACTGGCAGCAGATATCGCGGAGCGGGGCATCGTCCTGACGGGAGGCGGATCGCTTCTCTACGGACTGGAAGAGCTCATCGAGTCAAAGACCGGAATCACGACGATGACGGCCGAGGATCCGATGACAGCCGTGGCAATCGGAACCGGTATGTATGTTGAATTTCTTGCCGGAAACACGGGCGGCATGACAGATGTGTAAATATTTTTCAAAAAGGGGTTGAGTAAACCCCTTTTTTTGCCGAAATATGTGATAAGACAAATCCTACATTCAGGGGGAATTCTATGCTTAGAGGACTCTACACTGCTTGGACAGGGATGGTCAACGAGCAGAAGCGTATGGACGTGCTGTCAAACAACATGGCCAACGCGACCACTGTCGGGTTCAAACTTGACAAGTCTACTTCTCAGGCATTTGATCAGGTACTCGATCTTAAAATCAGGGACGGATCCCAGGCATATCATAATCAGGCGATCGGCCACCTCTCACTTGGGGTGAAGATCGGAGAAACCCATACCGACCACGCGCAGGGCTCGATCCGGCAGACGGGCGGTACGTACGATGTTGCGCTCTCGGGTAAGGGCTTTTTCACCGTGAAGTGCGTGACGGCGGACGGTGAGACACACACGCGCTATACCCGTGACGGCCGCTTTATGCTGACGAAGGAAGGCCTTCTCGTCGACGCGGATGGCAACGCGGTACAGGGTCAGGGCGGTGATATCTATATCCCGACTGACGCAAAGCAGGTTGCGATCTCCGAGCAGGGCATGATCACGGCGGACGGTGAGGTTATCGACACACTGAACGTCGTAGACTTCGAGAATTATGATTACCTGAAAAAATTCGGAAACACGCTATTTGAGCCGGTAGAAGGCGCGACACAGATCGAAGCGAAGGCGGCGGTGATCCAGGGATACACCGAGCAGTCGAATGTCAATGTCGTCAAGGAGATGGTGGATATGATCACTGTCACCCGTGCTTATGAGGCAAACCAGAAGGTTATCCGTTCTTACGACTCGATGCTGCAGAACGCGGCAAATGAGATAGGACGGGTATCCGGCTGATAGTACAGATAAAGGGAGGACACGCCTATGATGCGATCACTTTGGACAGCGGCCAGCGGAATGATGGGACAGCAGACAGCACTGGATGTCACGGCCAACAACCTGTCAAATATCAATACAACCGGATACAAGACGCAGTCAGCGAACTTCAAGTCGTTGATCTATCAGAATCTTCAGCGCAAGTCGACAACTTCGACAGGCGAGCCGAAGCCGGTGGGCGCGCAGGTGGGACTCGGAACCCGCGTGGGCTCCATCTCCTCAGACTTCCATCAGGGAGCATTCGGAGAGTCACACGGCGAATTTGACTACGCAATCCAGGGCGAGGGATTTTTCAGTGTAAGGCTGGCGGACGGAAGCACGGCGTACACGAGAAACGGTCACTTTGTTATGGCGGTTGACTCGGACGGCGGCACAACTCTGACAGACAGTGAGGGTAATCCGGTGCTTGATACCGCCGGTAACATCATTCACCTTGAGGAGGGCTATCGTACCGACCTGATCCAGGTGGATATGGACGGAAAACTCTCGTATGTAAATGACGAAGGAAACCGCTACGACCTCGGGCTGCAGATTGGTCTGACTACGTTCCCGAACCCGGGCGGTCTTGAAAAAATAGCCGGCTCCAACTACGCGCAGAGTGACGCATCCGGCGAGCCGACGACGTGGACAGCGTATGCGCTGGGCTCCAAGATCAAGTCCGGCTACCTCGAGATGTCCAACGTAAATGCCGCTGACGAGATGGTCAACATGATCATCACACAGCGTGCGTACGAGATGAATGCAAAAGCGATCACGGCATCGGATGAGATGTTGCAACAGGCAAACAACCTAAGATCATAGCATGAGCCTGTGCATCTTGTGCACGCGTAAGGAGGTAGACCATGGCAATAACACTTGACCCGACATTGTCGATGATGAATGCCGGCAGCGTTTACAACAACGCGCAGATCCAGGCAGCAAACCAGCTTTCGGAGAAGATCGAGGGCGCATCAAACGATGAAGATACCCTCCAGGCCTGTAAAGACTTCGAGGCTTATATGCTTGAGCAGATTTTTAAGCGCATGAATGAGTCCGCGAAACTTCTCAGTGATGACGAGAACGAGGATTCCACTTCGAGTCAGTATGTGGAGATGTTTCAGGACAACTATTATCAGGAGATCGCGAAGCAGATGATGGCATCCGGCCAGGGTGTCGGCATCGCGGAACAGCTCTATCAGAATATCACGAACCAGAAGCTGGGCATCAGCAACGATACGACGACAGCAGCTATGGCGGCTAAGGAAGCGGCGCAGAATGCGACGACAGGTGCGTCGGAGCTGGCAGCACTGACCGGTCTCAGTACGGAGGATGTCAATTCGATGACGGCGAAGCAGAAGGCGGAAGCGGCAGCGATCGCGGCCGAGTCATCGTTTGCAAGTTCGCTCCTGAGTTCGGGTGAGTAATCGAATGGAAGAGACAAAATGGAACTGAAAGGTTACGTTACACATATTGTATATCGAAACGATGAAAACGGTTACACCGTGTTTTATCTCGAAGGCGCCGACGGAGAGGAAACAACCTGCGTCGGCTTTTTTCCATTTATCAGTGAAGGTGAATTTGTCACACTGGACGGAGAGATGAGTGCGCACAACATCTACGGTGAGCAGTTCAAAGTCGAGAAAATACAGGTCAGCGAGCCGGACAACGAGATTGCGATCCTGCGCTATCTCTCTTCGGGGGCGGTTAAGGGAGTTCGCGGCGGTCTTGCCAAGCGGATCGTCGACAAGTTCGGCGAGCGCACCTTCGAGGTAATGGAGAAGTATCCGGAGGAACTGGCGGCCGTCAAGGGAATCTCGGAGAAAAAAGCCCGCGATATCGCGGAGAACTTCTCGGAACAACGTGAGATGCGGCGTGCGATCATTTTTTTGCAAAAATACGGAATCCCGAATACAACGGCAATCCGAATTTATAAGTGTTATCGTGAGGAGACGTTTGAGGTTGTCGAGAAGACGCCGTACCGGTTGGCGGAAGAGGTCAGCGGGATCGGGTTCAAGACGGCTGATGAGATCGCGATGCGGGGCGGATTTGAGAAGGATTCGCCGGGGCGTGTCCGCGCGGGAATGCTTTTTTTGCTTGCGCAGGCGGGCGGAGAGGGGCATACTTACCTGCCGAAGCAGCAGTTGATGGAGCAGGCAGTGGCGATGCTCGAGGTACCGCATGAGCTTGTTCTCGATGTTTTAGCCGGTATGGTGGTGGATCGGGTGGCGATCATCTGCGAGACGGAGGGAGAGAAGCACGTCTACCTGCCGACGCTTTACTACGCGGAGCTGAACAGCGCGCGCATGCTTCTCGACCTGAACATCGACTTCAGGATCAACGAGAAGGAGCAGCATAAGGCGATTCGAAAGATCGAGGAACGGGAAGGCGTCGAGCTCGACGAGACACAGCGTATGGCCGTGATCGAGGCACTGAGACACGGTGTAACGGTCATCACGGGAGGGCCGGGTACCGGTAAGACGACGACGATACACACCCTGATCCGGGTGATGAAGAGTGAGAATCTCAGTATTTTGATGGCGGCGCCGACAGGGCGCGCGGCCAAGCGGATGGAGGAGGCCTGTGGGTATCCGTCGCAGACGATTCACCGGCTTCTCGAGTATACGGGCGCGCCGAGCGAGGGCGACGAATCCCTGCGCACGGATTCATTTTTCGGGAGAAATGCCGAGAACCCGCTGGAGGCGGATGTTGTGATCGTTGATGAGATGTCAATGGTGGATATTTTTCTCTTTCACAGTCTTTTAAAGGCAATCCCGGTTTCGACCAGACTCGTGTTGGTCGGTGACGTGGATCAGCTGCCCAGCGTCGGTCCCGGCAATGTTCTGAGAGACATCATCGATTCCGGGGCGTTCGGCATCGTGAAGCTGACGAAGATCTTCCGTCAGGCGTTGAAGAGTGATATTGTGCGAAACGCGCACCGGATCCTGGCCGGAGAGGAGCTTGATCTGGAAAACAAGCAGACGGGGGACTTTTTCTTTGCAGCCTGTGACAACCCGAAGCAGGTGACGAGCATGATGCTTTCGTCCATCCTTAAGAGCAATCTGGCAGACTATGCGTCCTGCAAGCGCTCGGAAATCCAGGTGCTTGCGCCGATGAAAAAGGGAGAGACCGGAGTGATTCGCTGCAACGAGATCCTGCAGAAGCATATGAATCCGCCCGCGTACGGTAAAAATGAACTTACGGCTCACGACACGGTCTTTCGCGAGGGAGACAAGGTCATGCAGACGAAGAACAATTATCGCATGGAATATCGGATCCTCGGCTACAACGGCGTCGTGATCGAGGAGGGAACCGGTGTCTTCAACGGCGATATCGGTCTGATCGAGCGGATCGATACGGAGGCCAGAGAACTGACGGTCTGCTTTGATGAGGAGCGCCACGTGACCTACGGAAGTTCGGATCTGGCGGATCTGGAGCTGGCATATGCCGTGACGGTCCACAAATCGCAGGGAAGTGAGTATCCTGCCGTGATCCTACCGCTTTTAGGCGGTCCGGCACCGTTGATGACGCGAAACATTCTCTATACGGCGGTGACAAGAGGCCGCAATCTCGTGATGGTCATCGGGAGTGAGGACACGATCCGGCGGATGATCGGCAACCGGTCAGAGAGAGAGAGATACTCCACCCTCAGAGAGCGCATATGTGAAATGCAAAAAAAATAATAAAACTATATTTACTGTTTTTCAAATATGTGATACAATAGATGTGGTATGTATGGGGGAGAAGGGAGTACCGATGCGTCTTTTGGATGTGATATATCCGTCCAAGTGTATTTTTTGCGGACGGATATTGAAAAAAGGGGAGTCCGGAGGCTGCGAAAGCTGCGTGAGGCGACTGCCCTACGTGACGGAACCGGTATGTGAGCATTGCGGAAAGCCGCTCTCGTCCGGACGTGGCGTCTTATGTATGGACTGTGAGCGCCGATCCCGTCCGATGCTGACGTCGGGCGTGGCGCTGTGGGTGTACCGGGAAGATACGAAGCGCGCGATGGCGGGTTTCAAGTATGGTGGATATCGCCGTGATGCAGCCTTCTTCGCAGATGAATTGGCGGCACGTTGCCATGAAAGGATCTATGAGTGGAAGCCGGACGTGCTGGCGCCGATTCCGATCCATAAGAAGAGAGCGAGATATCGCGGATACAATCAGGCGGAACTTCTCGCGACAGAATTGGGAGCGCGTTTACAGCTCCCGGTGGAGCCGATCCTTACCAGAGTGAGGGCGACCGTGGCTCTGAAGTCTCTGACACCGGCCGAACGACGGAGGAACCTCAGACAGGCATTTGAGGTGGATGAGACGGTATTTGATCCGGTCAGGCACAGACGGGTGTTGCTTGTTGACGATATTTATACGACGGGCGCTACGATGGAGGCCTGTGCCGAGCTTCTGAAGGAAGCCGGAGCAGAGGCGGTATTTTGCACCTGTTTGTGTATCGGAAGCGAGATTTAGGTACATTTTTCAGAAAAAAAAGACAGGAGGAATGAAAAATGGAGTTGATATCTTGTGTAAAGTGTGGTAAATTATTTAATCATATTTCCGGACCACGCGTTTGCCAGAACTGCAACAAGGAACTTGAGGAGAAGTTTTATGAGGTAAAACAGTTCGTACGCGATCATCCGAACATTGATATGCGCACTCTGTCCAAGGAGTGTGATGTCAGCCCGAAGCAGATTCAGCGTTGGGTTCGCGAGGATCGTCTGGTGTTCTCGAAGGATTCCCCGATCGGAATCCCATGTGAGCGCTGCGGTGCGACGATCAAGTCCGGCAGATATTGTGAGAATTGTAAAAATGGTATGACACGCGATCTTGAGGACGCAGCCGGTATCAAGAAGCCGGCGAAGCCGGAGCCGCCGAGGAAGAAGGCGCCGGAGAGCGACAAGATGCGCTTCCTTGGATAGGAGGATTGTATTTGATCATCCTGTGATGGATTCCGGATCCGCGTGGCATCAGATAAAGGAGCATGATGACACCATGACGGAGAAGGAAAAACACCTGGAGGAAATGGACGACGAACAGATTACCAAGATCCTTCAGGAGGAAGATACGAAACCGGAAACACGAAAAGAAAATAAAATGGGAGTCCTGCCCGTGAAAAGACTGATCGTCTCGATGTCTCTACCGATGATGATCTCTATGCTCGTGCAGGCACTCTATAATATTGTGGACTCGATTTTTGTGGCCCAGATCGAAGAGAAGGCATTGACAGCGGTGACGCTGGCTTTCCCGATGCAGAACTTTATGATTGCCGTGGCAGCGGGAACAGGCGTCGGAATCAATGCCCTCTTATCACGTTCACTCGGAGAAAAGCGATACGATCGTGCGAACAATGCCGCCAACAACGGTATTCTCGTAATCCTCATCAGTGGCGTGATATTCTTCCTGATCGGGGTTTTCTTCTCGGGTCCTTTTATTTCGCTTCAGAACGAGGATCCGACGATCGTGTCCTACGGATCGACGTATCTCGGGATCGTCAGCTGTCTGGCAATGCCGCTCTTTTTGCAGGTGACGTTCGAGCGTTTGCTTCAGTCGACGGGACGTACCCTGTTTTCGATGATTTCTCAGATAACCGGAGCCGTGATCAACATCATCCTCGATCCGATCCTGATCTTCGGATACTTTGGTTTTCCGAAACTCGGTGTGGCCGGAGCGGGATGGGCGACGGTGCTTGGCCAGAGTATGGCGGCCTGTGTCGGTCTTATCTGCAATCTGAAGGTAAATAAGGATATCAAGATTTCTCTGAAGAGAATATTCAAGCCGAACGGCTTTGCGATCAAGCAGATCTATCTGGTCGGTGTGCCGTCGATGCTGATGATGAGCATCGGATCGGTGATGACCTTCGCGATGAACAAGCTTCTCGGAGCTTTCTCCGACACGGCAACGGCAGTCTTCGGTGTTTACTTCAAACTGCAGAGTTTCTTCTTCATGCCGGTATTCGGATTGAACCAAGGATTAATTCCTGTTTTAGCATATAACTATGGAGCACGTAAGAGGGAAAGAATTAAAGAAGCATTGAAATTTTCGATTATTCTGGCGGTGGCGATCATGGCTGTCGGAACGGCGTTGTTCCAGATCTTCCCGGAGGCGTTGCTCCGCATGTTTGACGCGAATGATAATATGATGGAAGTCGGTGTTCCGGCTCTTCGGATCATCAGCCTGTCGTTCTGTGTGGCGGGTGCCTGTATCACGATGGGCTCGATTTTCCAGGCGTTCGCGAAGAGTATCTACTCGCTCTTCGTCTCAGTCGGCCGTCAGTTGGTCGTACTGATCCCGGTAGCATGGCTTCTCTCCCTTACGGGCGAGGTCACTAACATCTGGTGGGCGTTTGTCATCGCCGAGGGGGCGTCGCTGGTGCTGTCCACCTTTTTCTTCCGGAAGCTGTATCGGACGACGGTTAAGACACTATAAGTTACCAAGGATCTTCTTCAGGACGATTCGTATGCTTCTATTCTTACTTATTTCGTGGATTGACCCTTGCGGTTGACTCACGGACGGTGAGCTTGGTGCGCAGGAGGTTTCGACTGAGCGATACGCCGTTAACCAGTGCGTAGAGAATGTAGTAGCAGCATTTCCCGAGCTGCACACGGTCCTGTCGTACCGATGTCAGCGGCGGCGTTGACTTCTCACAACCCGGCACATCATCGTAGCCGACCACGCTTACATCTTCGGGAACGCGGAAGCCGAGACGCTCGCACTCGCGAAGTACACCGAAAGCGAGGGTGTCGTTGCCGCACAGAATCGCTGTCACGCCGATATCGAGAAAACGGGATACGTGACGCGTTGCTGCTTCAAGACTGTACTGCTCATAGGCAATAAAACGATTGGAATAAGCCAGATCGTGCTTTTCCATATTGTGCTTGTATGCATTCATGCGGGATTCCGAGATCATGGAACCCATCGGACCGTCGAGAAAGGCGATCTTGCGATGGCCGAGAGCCGCGAGATGATCGATGGCTAAGCCCATCCCTTCCTCGGAGTCGCTTCCGACCGAACCGCACATCGGGTTCTCACGGATATAGTTATCGAAGAGGACGGTGGGAACCTTGGTGGTCTCCAACTCCTTCATCCACGGATCATTCAACTCGAAGCCGATCAAAAGAGCGCCGCTGATATTGCGACCGAGCATGAAAGGATCGTAGGGACGTTTGGTTTGAAAATCATGACTGACCGGGATCACTTCCACATCCCAGTTCTCCTTGAAGGCTGCCTGGCGGAAGCCGAGAAGAATATCATAGCCGAAATCATCTTCCAGATAATAATCGATATTCTCGATAAAAATGCAGAGTTTACGGGTATCCTGTCGATGGATACTCTTTTTGGTATATCCCATTTCAACGGCTGTCTCAAGGATCTTGTCACGAAGTGCCTCACTGATATCATCCGCACCGTTCAGGCCTTTGGAAACAGTTCCCGATGAGACACCCAGTCTTTCAGCAATATCCTTGATCGTTGTCATAGGCGACCTCCCCTTCCTGGTCGAAAAATGAATTCATTCGATACCGAATGTATCCATCCTCCGAAACCATTCGAACGAAAAATTTCATTATCTCAAATGTACCATAGAATTACGGGCAAAACAAGGGGTTTTTTTACGAAAACTTTTCGTATTTTTATTTTGACCTGTCCGATCAGTTGTGATAAAATTCATGTTAGAAGGAGACGAGAGTGAGAAATGAGACCGCTTGATTATGAGAATGGAAGCATAACAAGGAATATCATAGCGTCGGCGATACCCATGCTGGTCGCTCAGTTTGTGAACCTCTTATACAGCCTGATCGACCGCGTGTTCATCGGGCGTATTCCTATCGTTGGCGCGGATGCGCTCGGTGGTCTGGGACTGACATTTCCGGTGATCATCCTGATCACTGCCTTCACGAATCTGTTCTCCGGTGGCGGGACGCCTCTGTTCTCGATTGCGCGCGGCGAGAAAAATGAGCGCAAAGCATCGAGTATTCTTACCATGTGTTTTTTCCTGGAAGTTGCGACGGCGCTGGCGATCATCCTGGTTGGGGAGATTTTTGCCGAGCCGGCGCTTCGCGAGTTCGGAGCCAACGATGAGGCGCTGGTCTTCGCACTCCCGTATCTTCGGATCTATCTCATCGGTACGGTCTTCTCCATGGTGGCGATCGGGATGAATCCTTTCATCAACGCGCAGGGAATGCCGGGACTCGGGATGGTGTCGGTGGTGGTCGGTGCGTTCCTGAATCTGATTCTCGATCCGATCCTTATTTTCCCGCTGGGGATGGGGATCAGCGGGGCAGCGGTGGCGACCGTGATATCGCAGGGGGTATCGGCATTTGTCGTGGTCTTCGTACTCAGGCGGAAAAAGATGCCCGTACCACTGGAATTCGGCCTCAGGAGATATTTGAGGGAGCGAAAGAAGGCAGGGGGACAGACGACCTCCGATGCAACATACGGAAGACGGCTGCATACATCGAGTGCCACCAGAAGACGGTTGAAGCAGGTTTGGGCTATCGTTTCACTGGGGACGGCGGCCTTTGTCATGCAATTTACGAACGCTTTGGTGAGTGTGGTTTGCAACGCGGTGTTGGCAAGAAACGGCGGACACCTCTATGTCTCTGTTATGACTGTCGTCACGTCACTTCGGTCAATCTTTGAGACGCCGATCCTGGCGATCTGTGAGGGATCCTCTCCGGTAATCAGTTATAACTACGGATCGCGAGCCTATCAGAAAGTCCGTAAGGCAATCCGTGTCATGTCCTATCTGAGTCTCGGCTACACGGCGGTCATCTGGGCGCTGATCATGGTCTTTCCGGCGTTCTTTGTCGGCCTTATCTCTAACGACCCGGACCTCCTTCACCAGACGGTCGCCGGATCAAGAATTTATTTCTGCGCGTTTATGTTTATGACCTTGCAGTACATCGGCCAGACGAGCTACAAGGCGCTGAATCAGCGTGGTCGCTCCATCTTTTTCTCGATCTTTCGCAAGGTGATCCTGGTGGTGCCTCTGACGTATATCCTGCCGGCTTTTATGAATCCGCCAGTGGATGGTGTATTTGCGGCGGAGCCGGTTTCTAATATTCTGGGCGGCTCGGCATCGTTTTTCACGATGGTTTTCTTTGTGCGAAAACTCAGTAAAGAGAATCCGAAAGATTTAAATTAATCCTTTTCTTTTTCGATAAGATGTGATATGATAGATCATAGATAATTGCGTGTGAAAAAGCACGAATCGGACTATTTTTGATTATGGAGGGCGCTATGGACGAAAAACAACTGAATCAAGTTGAAGCGGCAGACACTGTCAAGAACGGGAACGAGGAAGTGAAAGATCATGTAAACCCGTTTCAATCGCTGTCATTCAAGATGGTGGTTATCTTTTTCGCGTTGATCCTGGCCGTAGTTGGTGTGTCGATTTTCATTTCATCGAGAACCGCGCGTACGACGACCGAGGAGATATACTCGAATTACACGAAAAACGTGGCCGAGGCTACGGCGGAAGGTCTGAACGGACTTTTCAGCGGCGGTGAGAAGGGACGTACATCCACCGAGATTGCGCGCAACGAGAATGATGTGATCGCGAAGCTTGCGGCGGATCCGGAGAACGTGGATGTCAAGAAGGAAATGGGTGAGTACTTCTCGGGAGTACTCGGCAATGTCAAGCTTGACGGTGTCGAGGGTTCGTATGCCTATTATGTAAGTAAGGACGGGCTGATGGTATTCCACCCGACGGAGGAGAAGATCGGCGGCAAGGTTGAGAACGCGGCCGTGACTCAGCTGGTGACACGCCTCAGCAGTGGTGAGTCGGCATCTTCCATCGGACCAGGCTCAATCGTTTATGAGTTCAAGGGTAGTGATAAATACGCCGGTTATGCCTTCACGGAGGGCGGCAATATCGTTGTTGTAACCGGAGATTATGATAAGGTTATGGCGCCGGTGACAGGCATGCGCAAGAGCCTGATCTGGGTTGCCATCATCATGCTCATCATCGCGATGGCGATCGCGTATGTGGCTATCATGATCGTGATCCGCCCGATGCACAAGGTGTTCAACATCGTGGCGGCAACCGCTCATTTCGACTTCCGTCATCAGGAGGGATCGGATAAGCTGGTTAAGAGAAATGATGAGATCGGTATGATCGCGCAGGAGATGCGTTATATGCGTAACAATCTGCGTGATATTGTAGGTAAGATCAACGCGGCAGCGGATAAGATCACAGAGGATGTCGAGGCGCTGTTCGCAACAGCCGGAGATGTAAGCGGTATGTGCTCCGACAACTCGGCTACCACGGAGGAATTGGCATCGGCAATGGAAGAAACATCGACATCTGCGGATACCATCAATATGAATCTCGATGCCATGCATAACGATGCTGTCGGTATCGATGACCTGACGAAGGACGGAACGACAATGTCGGATGAGATCATGACACGTGCCGAAGAACTTCGCAAGTCAACGCAGGAGGCTTCCAACCGTACCAGAAACATGTACGAGAATGTGCGTATCAAGTCCGACGAAGCGATCGAGTCTTCGAAGGCCGTGGATAAGATCAACGAGTTGACCGAGACGATCATGTCGATCTCGTCACAGACCAGTCTTCTTGCGCTGAATGCTTCGATCGAGGCAGCGAGAGCTGGTGAGGCCGGCAAGGGCTTCGCGGTCGTAGCCTCTGAGATTGGTAATCTGGCAGGTCAGACATCATCGGCGGTATCGGATATCAATACGATCGTCGCTGAGGTTAACGAGGCTGTGGCCCTCATGAGCGAGTGCCTGCAGCAGACGACAAGCTTCCTTGAGGAGACGGTACTGAACGACTATGACACCTTCGCCAAGGTTGGAGATCAGTATCACAACGATGCAGATGTGTTCAAGAACAGTATGCAGGAGATCAAGGGTGGTATGGGTCACCTGACCGGTTCGATCGATACGATCGTCGAGGCAATCGGAGACATCTCCGAGATGGTGGGCGACTCGGCAAAGGGTATCACCAATGTGGCCGAGAAGACCAGCGATATCGTAACCGGAACGGGCGACATCACAGCCAAGGTTCAGGAATGCGAGGATTATGTTCGTTCGCTTGAAGAAATCGTGCACATGTTCCAGCTTGATTCATAAAACTTTTGAATATCATGAAGCATCCCTTGCCCGACAGGGCACAGGGGTGCTTGTTTTTTTTTACGAAAAAACTTGACTTTACCTTAATGTTAGTATATACTAACTATGGTTTGAAACAAACAACGATGCTTGCACGCCTCAAACCATAGTTTTTAATCACTAACATTACGAAGAATATTACCGAAAAAAAGGCCGAAAGGGGGCGTCGATGATGCCATTGACATTTGCAAGAGTAGGTGAACCGGTGCGAATAGTACGTGTCGGCGGTATGGAGGAGACGCATCGTCATCTGGAGGAAATGGGATTTGTGCCGAATTCCGAGGTGACGGTTGTCAATAAGGTCAGGGAAAACATTATCCTGCAGGTCAGAGATTCACGTATTGCTCTGGATGGGGCCCTGGCAAAGAAAATCATGGTGGAGGAGGAACGGTAAGATGAGCAGATTGCGAGATGCGAAAGTCGGTCAGACCGTGTCGGTCACTAAGATCGATGGGGAAGGTCCCGTGAAAAAACGTATCATGGATATGGGAATCACAAAGGGCGTGGAACTCTATATTCGCAAGGTGGCACCGCTCGGTGATCCCGTGGAGATCACGGTGCGGGGGTATGAACTATCCCTTCGCAAAGCGGATGCGGATATCATCGAAGTAAGTCCGGTGTAAAAGAACATCCGGGAGTTTGATTATCAAGGATTTAGAATATCAATCAGGAGGATAGAAAGACAATGTCATTAGTTGTAGCGTTAGCCGGCAATCCGAACAGTGGTAAGACAACCCTGTTCAACGCGCTGACCGGCTCCAATCAGTTCGTCGGCAACTGGCCCGGCGTTACGGTAGAGAAAAAAGAAGGAAAGCTGAAGAAGAGCATCTCCGGCGGCGAGGATGTCAAGATTGCCGATTTGCCGGGAATCTACTCACTTTCCCCGTACACACTGGAAGAGGTGGTTGCGAGAAACTATCTGTTGAATGAGAAACCGGACGCGATCCTGAACATCATCGACGGAACCAATATTGAGCGTAACCTGTATCTGACCACGCAGTTGATCGAGCTGGGAATCCCGGTCGTGATGGCAGTCAATATGATCGATGTTGTCGAGAAAAACGGCGACGTCGTAAATTTGGATAACCTGAGCAAAAAGATCGGATGTCCGGCGATCGAGATATCGGCGCTGAAAGGCCGTGGTGTTGAGAAGGTGGCACAAAAGGCTGTCGAATTCGCGAGGGGAGCGAAGGCGCCTCAACCGATCCGTCAGTTCGATGATACGGTCGAGAAGACGATACAGGCCGTAGAGGCGAAACTGGGTGCGGATGTACCTGAGTCGCAGAAACGCTTTGTAGCGATCAAAACGTTGGAAAACGACGACAAAATCCGTGAAGTATTTACCGGCCTTCCGGATGTATCGGCGGAGCGCACGGAGTTAGAGAAAGCGCTGGATGACGATGTGGAGAGTATCATCACCGGTGAACGGTATGGCTTTATCTCCGGAATCATCGAGGAGTGCGTGCAGAAGAAGGAGAAAAATAAGACGACAACCTCCGATAAGATCGATAAGGTCGTGACCAACCGAATCTTGGCTCTGCCTATTTTTGCGGCAATCATGATCCTGGTTTACTATGTGTCCGTAACGACGGTGGGAACCTGGTGCACGGACTGGGCAAATGACGGTGTGTTCGGCGACGGCTGGTGCGTTCCGTTTACGGACGGTCAGTACAACGAAGCGGTTGAGGAATACGAGGGGGCATCGGATGTCGTGAGTGCCTTCGTCGAGTCGGAGCAGTACGGCAGTGAAGACGTAGCCGGCAAGCTCGATACTGAGGCGGAGGACTTCGACGGAGAGGCTGCCGTGCAGGCGCTGAAGACCTGGGCGGCGACCGTGCCGACATCCGCTACGGTCTCACATGAGGTGGAGGACGAGGAAACGCTCGAGACCTCGGAGGAGGAGCATACCGGGGCGGAACTGGCGGAGGCGATTCCGGTTATAGAAAAATACGCTGCCGAGGAGCCGGATCCGTCGGCTGAGGGAGCGGTGTTTGTACCGGGCGTTCCGGTTCTGGTTGAAAAACTCTTAGATGCCATCGGTGTACCGGAGGATGGATGGCTTCATGGGCTGATCATCGATGGTATCGTAGGCGGTGTCGGAGCCGTGCTTGGCTTTGTGCCGCAGATACTTATCCTGTTCATCTTCCTGGCATTTTTGGAGAGTTGTGGTTACATGGCGCGAATCGCCTTTATCCTGGATCGGATCTTTAGGCGGTTTGGTCTTTCGGGTAAGTCCTTTATCCCGATCCTGGTCGGAACCGGATGCGGTATCCCGGGTATCATGGCGGCACGTACGATTGAGAATGAGAATGACCGCCGTATGACGGTTATGACGACAACCTTTATCCCGTGCGGAGCGAAGCTTCCGTTCATCGGAATGGTGGCCGGCGCGATCTTCGGAGGCGCCTGGTGGGTAGCCCCAAGCGCGTACTTCATGGGAATGGCAGCGATCATCATCTCGGGTATTATTTTGAAGAAGACCAAGATGTTCTCCGGCGATCCGGCTCCGTTTGTGATGGAGCTGCCGGCATATCATCTGCCGACGGTCGGTACGGTGCTTCGCAGTATGTGGGAGCGTGGCTGGTCCTTTATCAAAAAGGCCGGTACCATCATTCTTCTGTCAACGATCCTGATCTGGTTCCTGTCCTTCTTCGGATGGGTAGACGGACAGTTCCGTATGCTTTCAGAGGACGAGATTGACTTCTCGATTCTTGCGGCAATCGGAAAGGGAATCTCCTGGCTGTTCGCACCGCTCGGATGGGGTGACTGGCAGGCGACCGTGGCATCTGTTACAGGACTTGTTGCGAAAGAGAATATCGTCGGAACCATGGGAATCCTTTATGGAGGCGGAGACGCCAGCGTATGGGCGAACATCGGTACGGCGTTCGGTACGGCTTCAACCGTCGGCTTGATCGCAGGTTACAGTTTCCTGACCTTCAACCTGCTGTGCGCGCCTTGCTTTGCAGCAATGGGTGCGATCAAGCGCGAGATGAACAGTACGGTATGGTTCTGGAGAGCGATCGGCTATCAGTGTGGCTTCGCGTATCTGGTAGCGATGTGTGTTTACCAGATCGGATGTCTTGTAACCGGTAATATCGACGGTATCCAGATCGTGTTCCAGATACTGAGTGTAATCGTGGTACTTGTAGGCATATGGTTGCTTGTTCGCCGTCCGCGTGCGAAAGCGAGCAAGCTAAGGGTGGACAGTAAGGCGATATGATGTTTGACGTCCTCACTAATAGCAAGGGACGCAAAGTGTGCACGTTCTGATACTGATCTCTGAAATGGGGGAGCTATGATTGGAACAATTATTGTGGCGGCTATACTGATCGGTGTAGTCGCCCTGATCATCCGATCGATGATCAAAGATAAGAAAAGAGGAAAATCCGTGATTTGTGGCGGTGAATGCCGGCACTGTGGGCACACGTGTCCTCATCGGATGGCGCAGGAAAAGAAAGAATGATCATCTGACTTCCAGGATCGTAGCGACACCGTCGGCGATCCGGAAACGAATATCATAAGAACCGAAGTGAATCCCATAAGTACGTTTGGGATCATCCTGATACGAGGGGCGGGGGTCGCCGGCGAGAACGGCGATCACTGCCTCTTTATCGATATCTGAGGGAAGATGCTCTGCACCCGCGACAGTAAGCCTTTCGGCATCCGGAGCCGAAGATGCGTAGCTGCAGTCCGCGTCCGGCCTGGCATCGGCATAGGCGATGTAGGGTTTGATATCGAGAATGGGAGTGCCGTTGAGCAGATCGGCGCCGCGTATGGTGATGACCGGCCCTTCCGGGGTGTCCGGCTCGACAGAGACGAGCTCTACGCAGGACAGACCGATCGGATTCGGGCGGTTCGGTGAACGTGTCGCCCAGACACCGAGACGTTCGTTGCCGCCGAGTCTCGGCGGGCGAACGGTAGGAGACCACTGCCTTTTACCGGCGGTCGGTGTGGTTTCGTCTGCTTCTCGCGAGGCAAATCCCTCCGAGAACACCCACACGAGCCACAGGTGAGAGAATTCGCTCAGACCGCGCACGGCATCACTGTTTCTGTAGGTTTCGGTAAAAACGATCCGAGACGTCACTTCATTAACCAGGCCGCTCTGCCTGGGGATCCCGAACTTTTCTTTATAGTCGTTTTGGATGTGCGCAATGGCACAAAAATCAAATTCTGTCATAATCAATTCTTGGCGATCGGCTGTGCCGATATGGAATCAGTTCACGGTGTCCTCGTACTCCTGACGAAGCCGCTCTTTTTCCGAATCCGGAAGATTGTTGAAGATCAGCAGAGCAACATCGTAGTTCTGCGCGAACTTCTTTACGGCAAACAGCCATACCTCAAAGCTCATCGACTTCTCTTTCTTCGGAAGGGTCGAACGTTTCGAGTTTCGATTCAGGATGTTCGGATTGAGATCCATCTGGATCGCGGCTGCAATCCAGGCCGCCAACGTGACATTATCATTGATGAGATTCTGGATATGCTTGGCATTCAACTCGGGATCGAGAGAATCCTCTGTGGAGAAGTCATCGGACGCCGGATTGAAAACAAGGATGGAACCGTCGATATCGAGTGAACGCTTGGCTGCGAGTGTGGCAGCGATATCCGTTGGCTCGTCAAAACGGTACTTAAGCGGGTGCACCTTCTCCGGAAGCCAGTGTGTATAGATATTATCTGTACGGAATCCGATAACAGAGATTCCGTGGGTATCGAAAAATCGGAGCGTCCGTTCGGGATCTGCACCCGGACGGAGGCCGGTGGATACCACAACGATACGGTTGTGGACCATCTCCTCGACATCGGCCGATACGTGGTGGGAGTCCGCAAACTCTTCACTGACGCCGCCGACATTGAGCGTGACTACGACATGGATGCCGGTACGATGAGCGATCATCATCGTGGCAGAAAGCGTCGTGACACCATCCTGAGGGATTGCGAGAACAACGGGAAGATCACTCTGGCAGATACGCTTAAGTGTGCTTTGGTTCTCGCTGAGGTAGTGGAGGTCATCTTTGCTGAGTCCGACATGAATCTTGCCATCGATTACGGCGATAGGGGCAGGTACGGCTCCGTTCTGGACGATAAGCTTCTCGATATTCTCCACAATCTCAAAATAATCGGGAGTAGGGCCTTCGTTGCGTCGGACGCTATCTTCTCCGATCCCGTCCATCATCACGCCGCCCCCGGTGATACCAAGATAGAGTTCAGCTGTCTCTATCGCAATCACAGGCATTTTTTTATCAATTGCCTCCTGCACATGTGGCGATACCACAAGATAGTCACTTTTCACGGACATTTACCTCCCAAATATACTGTCAATATTATAGCATAAGAATCCCCGCGACGCAAGAAAATATGTGTAAAAATGGTATCGTGCGAGACCGAACCCGGGTTTTCATCGACCGCGCACGAGAGGGCGCGAGGCGTCCGGCGGACGCCTGATTCGCGCGGACCGAGGACGGCACATGTCGAAGACATGTGGCCGGCGAGATCGAACCCGGGTTTTCATCATCCGTACACGGATGATGAAAATGGGACTGATTACTTATGTAATCAGTCCCATTTAATCGACCGCGCACGAGAGGATTCGAACCCCCGACACCTTGGTCCGTAGCCAAGTGCTCTATCCAGCTGAGCTACGTGCGCTTATGCCGCGATATCCTGACAGGAAACGCCCTGCCTTGACACGCAAGTTATATCATAGCGTTTTTATTCGAAAAAGTCAAGCATTATTTTTTTCTATATACCGTTTAAAAGCCTGAAAGCTTTCCTCGCTGATGACGTGCTCGATCCGACAGGCGTCATTCTCCGCCACTTCGGCGTCGACGCCCAGCGATGTCAGGAATGTCGTAAACACGTGATGGCGCTCGTAGACTTTCTCAGCGAGGGCCTGCCCTTCATCGGTCAGATAGATATAGCCGGCGTTCGTCACGGTGATCTGGTCACTCTCGCGGAGCTTTTTCATCGCAACGCTGACGCTGCTTTTCTTGAAGCCGAGCTCGTTGGCAATATCGACAGAGCGAACCACCGGGAGCTTCTTCGACAAAAGCAGGATGGTTTCGAGGTAATCCTCAGCGGATTCGTTAGTTCTCATAGGTTTGGTTCCTCCTGATTTGATTTAAAACCTTCACCTTTCACACTTTTTTTCACATATTATAGATGAGTATATCACAAAAAGTTAGTCTTGTCTAGCCTAAGTTCGTCGTTACATCGTTTGCTTGCTTTTTTTTGCTTCCTATGTTAAAGTAGAACATATCATGACCAGGAGGAGATGCTTATGGATATAAAAAAAATCCCCGCATATGAGATGATCACATGTGAGAAGATCGAGGAGGTTGACAGTACGGCGTATCTTTTACGGCACAACAAGACACATGCCCGCATCGTCGTGCTTGAGAATAAAGACGATAACAAGGTGTTTGACATTGGCTTTCGTACGCCGCCTACCGATTCGACCGGCGTTCCGCACATCATCGAGCATACCGTGCTCTGCGGATCGAAGAAGTTTCCGGTCAAGGATCCGTTCGCGGAGATGGACAAGGGGTCACTCAACACCTTTTTGAATGCGATGACCTATCCGGATAAGACCGTGTATCCGGTGGCCAGCGTCAATGACAAGGATTTCCGCAACCTGATGGACGTGTATCTCGACGCGGTATTTTTCCCCAACATCTATAAAGAAGAGAAGATCTTTCGCCAGGAAGGCTGGCACTACGAGATGGAGGATAAGGACGGCGAACTGACCTACAACGGAGTCGTCTTCAACGAGATGAAGGGCGCCTTCTCGGCTCCGGACGAGCATTTTGAGAAGCTGATCCAGGAGACACTTTTTCCGGATACGACCTATGGAGTGGTTTCCGGCGGTGATCCGGCGGTGATCCCGGATCTGAAATGGGAGGACTATTTGGACTTCCACAGACGCTACTATCATCCCTCCAACAGCTATATTTACCTGTACGGAAACATGGATTTCGAGGAAAAACTGAACTGGATCGATGAGGAATACCTGACAAAGTTTGATTATCTGGAGGTAGATTCGGCGATTCGTGAGCAGAAGGCGTTTGGCGAGATGCGTGAGGCGGAGGGTTTCTATCCGATCCCGGTCGGCGAGGATACCGAAGGCAAAACCTACCTGGCTTATGCCGGTGTATGCGGAACGACTTTGGACGCTAATCTCTATCAGGCATTCCAGGTACTCGAATATGCTCTTGTCGAGGCGGTCGGTGCCCCGATTAAGGAGGCGTTAGTTAAAGCAGGAATTGGCACAGAGATTGACGGTTCCTATAACGAACCGTTTTTGCAACCGTATTTTACCATCAGCGCGAAAAATGCCCGCGACGATCAGAGAGGCGAATTTATTAAAACAATCCGAGAGACATTAACCGAACTCGCAGAAAACGGAATTAACAAAAGATCGCTAAAGGCAGCCTTAAATGCAATGGAGTTTCAATTTAGAGAGGCAGACTTCGGTCGCTTCCCCAAGGGACTGATGTATGGGCTGGGTATCTATGACAGTTGGCTCTACGACGATAGAAAGCCATTCATTCATCTGCATCTGAACGAGACTTTCCGTTACCTGAGAGAGCAGATTGAGACTGACTACTTTGAAAACTTAATCAGGACTTACCTGCTAGATAATCCTCACAGCGCATTCGTAACACTGCGCCCGAAGCCGGGAATGGCAACGGAGATTGAAGAAGCGGAAAAGAAACGTCTGAAAGATCATCTGGATTTACTTTCTGATGAAGAAAAAGAAACGATCGTTCGTGAGACGAAAGAACTTAAAACGTATCAGGAAGAGCCGTCAACACCTGAAGAAATGGCGACTATCCCGATGCTGGGACGCGAGGATATCGGCAAGAAATCCCGCCCGGTTGTTTTTGAGGAACGTTGGATCGATAGCAACAAAACCATTTTTAACAACGTGTTCACCAACGGAATTTCGTACCTTAAGTTTTCATTTGATATATCAGACCTGGAACCCTATGCACATTACATCGGATTGATGGCGGATGTGCTTGGAGCGATGGATACCGACACCCATGACAAGCTCGAATTATCAAATGAGCTTTTACTACATGCGGGTGGATACAATGTCGTGACGACTTCCTATGTACATGAGAAGATCGAGGAGAACTGCCAGCGGATCGAGCTCGGTACCAAGGTTCTCTATGATGAGACGAAGACAATGATGGGGCTGCTCGATGAGATCGTTCGTCAGACGCATCTCTCGGATACGGAACGCCTGAAGGAGATCATCGCGGAACGGCGCTCTTCGAGGCAGGCAGCGCTTCCGTCGGCAGGACACAACACGGCGATCAATCGTGGGTTGTCCTACTTCCGTGACAGTGCCCGCTGGGGTGAGGAATTAAAGGGACTCAGTTACTATGATTTCTTATGTGAGGTGGATGACCACTTCGACGACTATAAGGATAATCTGGTCGAGGTGCTGACCTGGCTGCGTGACGTGATCTTTACGAGAGACCGTCTGCTGATCAACATCATCTCGACGGAAGAGGGGTATGAGGTGTTTGAGAAGGTGGCAACCGACTTTATCGGCGGTCTGCCGGCCTATTCACCTGTTACACCGGCGAAGCATAAGGTGGAACGCTGGAATGATCTCTATAAAAGAACGGACGGGAAGCCGGCATCCGATGGACAGGATGCCGGAGCACCCTCGCTTAAGTACGAGATCAGGCCGATCCCGAAAAATGAAGGGATCACCACGGCCGGGAACGTGCAGTTTGTCGCCCGCGTCGGCAACTTCAAGAAGGAAGGAATCGCCTATCATGGCTCATTCCGCGTGGTCAAGACGATCCTTTCCTATGAATATCTGTGGAACGAAGTACGCGTCAAGGGCGGAGCCTATGGTGTTATGTGTGCTTTCTCGCACACCGGAAACGGCTTCATGGTATCCTATCGGGATCCGCATCTGCGTGAGACGGTGGATATCTACAAAACGGTATCGGAGTACCTCCGTGGATTCGATGTTGAGGAGCGCGACATGGTCAAGTTCATCATCGGTACGATCCGCACGATGGACGCTCCGCTCACACCGCGCGCGGAAGGCGGCCGCTCCTTCGACCACTATATGAACGGTATCACCAATGACCGTCTGCAGCAGACGCGTGACGAGGTTCTCTCCACCACAAAGGAGGACATCCGTCGCACCGCTGAGATGATCGACGCTGTCCTTGCGGATGAATACATCTGCGTTGTCGGAAGTGAGGCGCGCGTGAACGAGTGCGAGGATATGTTTGATTCCATAAGGCAGTTACAGTAAGGAGGATAGTGTATGAGTGAACCATTTCGCTCCGGTTTTGTCTCGATCATCGGCCGCCCCAACGTCGGCAAATCCACCCTGATGAATCGCATCATCGGTGAGAAGATCGCGATCACATCATCGAAGCCACAGACCACCAGGGGCCGGATCCAGACCGTCTATCATGAAGACCGCGGTCAGATTATTTTTCTGGACACGCCGGGAATCCATAAGTCGAAAAATAAGCTCGGCGACTATATGGTTGAGAAGGCGGAGGAATCCATCGGGGATGCGGATCTCGTGCTCTGGCTCGTGGAACCGACCGACTACATCGGGCGAGGCGAGCAGCATATCGCGGAGATCCTGCAAAAATACGACGGGCCGACCATCCTCGTGATGAACAAGGTCGACAAGGTCCGCAAGGATGAGCTTCTGACCTTCATCGACGCGTATAAGGATATCATGGACTTTACGGCAATCGTGCCACTGTCGGCGCGTACCGGGGAAAACGTGGATGATCTGATCGACACGATGTTCACCCAGCTTCCCGAGGGACCGATGTACTACGACGAGGACACGCTGACGGATCAGCCGGTCAGGGATATTGTGGCGGAGATCGTCAGGGAAAAAGCGCTGCGGCTTCTGCAGGATGAGATCCCGCATGGAATCGCGGTTGTCACGGAATCGATGAAGCGTCGCGGTGATAGGGATCTGTATGATATCGAAGCGACCATCGTGTGTGAGAAGGACTCGCATAAAGGTATCGTCATCGGGAAAAAGGGCGCGATGCTCAAGAGTATCGGAACGAAGGCCAGACCGGATATTGAGAAGCTGGTGGATGCGAAGGTGAATCTGAAGTTGTGGGTAAAGGTGCGCAAGGATTGGCGTGACGACAAGACACAGCTGAATTCGTTTGGGTTTAACTAAGGAATGAAAGAAAACTATGTGGGGATGGTCCTGTCATCGGCGACCATCGGTGAATACGATAAGAGGGTAGTCGTGCTGACGCGTGAGAACGGGCGTTTCTCAGCTTTTGCCAGAGGGGCGAGGCGACCGAAGAGCCCGCTTTCGGCGGTGACGGAGCCCTTCTGCTTCGGTGAGTTCTACGTGTTTCGTGGCCGAGATTCCTATACCATCGAGGAAGTCAAGGTGGAAAACTATTTCCCGGAGCTCAGAGCTGACCTCGACAGTCTGTATATGGGGCTGTATTTCTGCGAGGTGGCGGACTATTTTACCCGCGAGGGGATGCGTGCGGACGCTGAACTCGAGTTACTGTATCGGTCACTCCTGGCACTAACCGAGAAAAATGTTCCGCTCGAGTTGATCCGTCGGATCTATGAACTCCGAACGCTGATGATCGCGGGGTATGCTCCCTACTATATGGAAGAAGATCAGACATGGCGTGACGACAGTGGTGCGTGGAAGCTGACGCAGGCAGCGGGGTACACCGTGGGAGAGATCTTGAACCGACCGCTCCGGGAACTGTACGGATTCACGGTAAGTGAGGCTGTGCGAAAGGAACTATCAGGGTGTATCGGGAGATTTTTCAAAAGGAATACGGACAGGCATTTTCGGACACTCGACACCCTTGAACAATTGTAGCGGAAAACACTTGATACATTAACAAAAAGGTGGTACAATGTTCACAATGCAAATTTGAAGGAGGCATCGACATGGAAGAGATGACAGCAGATATTTTTTATCAGATTATGAATGCCCGAGAGGTGCTGTGCGCGCATTGTGAGAACCGAAACAAAGACAAGGAAGAGAGTGAGATCGTGGATGCTCACGGTCTTCGTTCGACATCCTTTGCCAGCAATGAAAGCGACAGATGTCCTAGTTGTCAGGTGACAGCCATCGTTGACAATGCTCAGATCCAGGCGCAGATGTTTGGTCTGTTTGACTGAGAAAGATAGAAAGGTGAGAAAAACAATGGAAAAAACAATGGAAAAAATCGTCTCTGTATGTAAGACACGCGGGTTCATCTACCCGGGGTCGGAGATCTACGGAGGCCTTGCGAATACCTGGGATTACGGCAATCTCGGTGTGGAACTGAAAAACAATATCAAGCGTGCCTGGTGGAAGAAGTTCATCCAGGAGAACAAGTACAATGTCGGCGTGGACTGCGCGATCCTCATGAATCCGCAGACCTGGATCGCATCGGGACATCTGGGAAGCTTCTCGGATCCGCTGATGGATTGTAAGGAATGTCACGAGCGTTTCCGTGCCGATCAGCTGATCGAGAGTTACGCGGCTGAGAAGGGAATCGAGCTCGACGGTTCGGTGGATGGCTGGTCCAACGAGAAGATGGAGCAGTTCATCGCGGACAATCAGATTCCGTGTCCGTCTTGCGGTAAGCACAACTTCACGGAGATCCGTCAGTTTAACCTGATGTTCAAGACCTTCCAGGGTGTAACCGAAGACGCGAAAAATGTTGTTTACCTGCGTCCGGAGACTGCACAGGGGATTTTTGTCAACTTTAAAAATGTACAGCGGACATCCAGAAAGAAGATCCCGTTCGGTATCGGCCAGATCGGAAAGTCCTTCCGTAACGAGATCACGCCGGGTAACTTTACCTTCCGTACGCGTGAGTTCGAGCAGATGGAGCTGGAATTCTTCTGCGAGCCGGGGACAGATCTGGACTGGTTCGAGTATTGGAGAAGTTTTTGTATCGACTGGCTGAAAGGTCTCGGAATGAAAGACGAGGAGATGCGTCTGAGAGACCATGACAAGGAGGAGTTGTCCTTCTACAGTAAGGCAACGACCGATATCGAGTTCCTCTTCCCGTTTGGCTGGGGCGAACTTTGGGGTATTGCGGATCGTACCGACTACGACCTGACACAGCATCAGAATACTTCGGGCGAGCCGATGGAGTATTTTGATGATGAGAAGAAGGAAAAATACATTCCTTACGTTATCGAGCCTTCACTCGGTGCTGATCGTGTGACGCTGGCATTCTTGTGCGGCGCTTACGACGAGGAAGAGCTGGAGGGTGGCGACATGCGTACGGTGATGCATTTCCATCCGGCACTGGCCCCGGTGAAGATCGGTGTGCTGCCTCTTTCAAAGAAGCTGGCTGAGCCGGCTGAGAAGATTTTTGAAGAACTGTCGAAGGAATGGTACTGCGAGTATGATGACCGCGGAAATATCGGCAAGCGTTATCGCCGTCAGGATGAGATCGGAACACC
>JAEEGL013219681.1_pt1 | contig 27908 bp, 19 predicted proteins | sample 9134231 | NCBI WGS metagenome assembly JAEEGL01 (sample SAMN16246548, study PRJNA631951) | gut metagenome | biome: gut microbiome; feature: rumen; material: fiber-attached | host: Bos | place: Iran: Karaj | collected 2018-10
AATCCGAGAGAGTGTGATGATCGTGCAATACAACCGTGTGGAGATCACGTCGGTAAACACATCGGGGCTCAAGGTCCTTACCGAGGCGCAAACGGCCGAACTGCTGCGGCGCACGGCGGAAGGCGACAAAAAAGCGCGCGAGGCGCTGATCACAGGGAACCTCAGACTCGTGCTTTCAGTGGTGCAGCGGTTTTCTTCGCGCAACGAAAACCCGGACGACCTTTTTCAGGTGGGGTGCATCGGGCTCATCAAGGCGGTGGACCATTTCGACGTCTCGCAGGGGGTAAAGTTTTCCACCTATGCCGTGCCGATGATCATTGGCGAGATCCGCCGCTACCTGCGCGATAACAATCCCGTCCGGGTGAGCAGGTCCATGCGGGATACGGCCTATCACGCCATGCTCGCCAAAGAGACGCTTTCCAACGAACTCGGCCGCGAGCCCACGGTGGAGGAGATCGCCGAGCGGCTCGGTATGGACCGCAAGAAGGTGATCGTATCGCTCGAGGCGGTCGTGGAACCCATATCGCTGTATGAGCCCGTGTATTCCGATAACGGGGAATCGCTCTATGTGGTGGACCAGGTGGGGTCGTATAACGACGAAGGCGATTGGATCGACGAACTCACGATGCGGGAGGCGATCCGGGCGCTTGCCCCGCGTGAGAGAAAGATCCTCGCGCGCCGGTTTCTGGCAGGGAAAACACAGATGGAGGTTGCGCGGGAGATCGGCATTTCGCAGGCGCAGGTATCGCGTATTGAAAAAAGCGCCATGAAAAAACTGCGCCCGCAATAAAAGAGGCCTGCTTTACCGCGCGATAAAGCAGGCCTTCTACTGTTTTGTTCAGATGATGCGCAGCGCGAGCATCCCTTCAACGGCTTTGAGCCGTTCGATCAGTTCGTCGGTCACGGCGCAGTCGGTATCGAAGATCTGATATCCAACGTCCTTTTTCATTGCCGAGGCGCTGTTCGTTACGTTTACACCGGCGGCGGCAAGCACTTCGCTGAGGGCGTTTGTGCAGTCGCCGCGCGTGATCGCGGTCAAACGGACGGCAGCCGATTTTTCGAGCGAAAGCAGAGGCAGGTTCACGGAATTCTTCACGTTGCCGTTCAAAAGATAATCCGCGAGTTGGTTCACCGCCATCACGGCGCAGTTTTCTTCCGCCTCGGGGGTAGAAGCGCCGAGATGCGGCAGCGCGATCACGCCTTCGGCGCAAAGCTGCGCATCGGTGGGGAAGTCGGTTGCGTAGGCGGCGCATTTACCGGAGGCGAGCGCCGCGAGGATGTCCTCGGCGTTCACAAGTTCCGCGCGCGAGAAATTCAGAACGCGCACGCCGTTTTTGCAGCGGGCGAGGGTGCTCTCGCAGATCACGCCGCGGGTGCTGTCGGTGAGCGGCGCATGCAGGGTGATATAATCGCTTTCGGCAAAAATACGGTTGAGGTCCTCAGTGAATTCCACTTCGGGCGAAAGTGCGGCTTTCGTCGCGGCGGAGAAATACGGATCGTAGCCGATCACGCGCATGCCGAGCCCCACGGCGGCGTTCGCCACGAGCACGCCGATGGCGCCGAGCCCCACCACGCCGAGCGTTTTGCCGAGGATCTCGGGGCCTGCAAAAGCGGATTTCCCTTTTTCCACCTTTTTGGAAACTTCGTCGCCCGCGCCTTTCAGGGTTTTGCACCATTCGGCGCCCGCCACGATCTTGCGGGAAGCGAGAAACAGCGAGCAGATCACGAGTTCCTTCACGGCGTTCGCGTTCGCGCCGGGGGTGTTGAACACGCAAACACCCGCCTCTGTGCAGCGGTCGATGGGGATATTGTTTACGCCTGCGCCGGCGCGCGCTACAGCGAGCAGGTTCTCCGGGAGCGGCATTTCGTGCAGAGAGGCCGAGCGCACGATGATCGCGTCCGGAGAGGCGATATCGTCGGCGCACTGGAAATGCGCGGGATCGAAATGAGATAAACCGGTGGAGGAAATCTTATTGAGCGTTAAAATCTGATACATGCCGCACTCCTCTCAGCCGTTTGCTTTTTCAAAGTCTTCAAGGAAGCGCACAAGTTTTTCAACGCCCTCAACGGGCATGGCGTTGTAGATGGAAGCGCGAAGCCCGCCGATGGAGCGGTGCCCCTTCAGGTTGATCAGCCCCTGCTCGGCAGCCTGCTTTACGCAGGCCGCGTCGAGTTCGTCGCTGCCGGTAACGAAGGTCACGTTCATCAGGGAACGGTCTTCGGGGTTCACGGTGTTGCGGAACATCTTCGAGCGGTCGAGGAAATCGTAAAGGATCTTGGCTTTCCTGATGTTGTTTTCGCGGATGCCCTCAAGGCCGCCCATATCGCGGATCCATTCGAGCACCAGTTTGCACATATAGATCGTAAAGCAGGGGGGCGTGTTATACAGGGAATCCGCGTCCGCCTGAATTTTATAATCGAGCATCGTGGGCGTGATATCGCGCGCGTGGCCGAGCATATCCTCGCGGATGATCGCCACCACGAGGCCGGCCGGGGCGATGTTTTTCTGAGCGCCGCCGTAAACCATGGCAAATTTCGTAACGTCGAGGGGCTCGGAAAGGAAGCAGGAGGAAACGTCTGCGATCAGCGGAATATCGCCCGTGTCGGGGATATACGGGTATTTCGTGCCGTAGATCGTGTTGTTCATGCACATATACACGTAATCGGCTTCAGGATCGAAATCTTCTCTTTTTAATTTGGGGATATACGAGAAGATTTTATCTTCCGAAGAGGCCACCTTGCGGGGGTTGCCGTATTTCTGCGCTTCCTGATAGGCTTTCTTCGCCCATACGCCGGTCACGATGTAATCGGCTTTGCCGCTCTTGTTCATGAAGTTCAGCGGGATGGCCGCAAACTGCGTGGAGGCCCCGCCCTGCAGGAACAGCACCTTATAGTTGTCGGGGATGTTCATGATCTCCCGGAACAGTTTTTCGGCGTCTTTGATGATTTTGTCAAACACCTTGGAGCGGTGCGACATTTCGGTAACGCTCTGGCCGCTGCCCTCGTAATCGAGCATTTCGGCCTGCGCTTTCTGCAGGACCTCGAGCGGAAGCATGGAGGGGCCTGCGGAGAAGTTATACACTCTTGCCATAATGAATTCCTCTTTTTTTATATTTTCTTTATCAGTGCTCTACCCAGCCCTTCGCGCGTTCCACGGCGCGTTTCCAGCCGGCGTAAAGGACGTCTCTCTCTTCTTTGGGCATCTGCGGCTCAAACACTTTCGATACCTCGCGGATCGCCTCGATCTCTTCCATGCTGCTCCAGAAGCCAACGGCAAGACCGGCGAGATATGCGGCGCCGAGGGCGGTGGTCTCAACGCATTTCGGGCGGTTCACGGTGGTGCCGATCATGTTTGCCTGGATCTGCATCATGATGTTTGAGATGCTGGCGCCGCCGTCCACGCGCAGTTCGGCGAGATCAGTGCCGGAATCGGCGCGCATCGCCTCGAGCAGGTCGGTCATCTGGAAGGTGATGGCCTCAAGCACGGCGCGGCAGATGTGCTTTTTGTTTGTGCCGCGGGTCATGCCCACGATGCAGGCGCGCGCGTACATATCCCAGTAGGGCGCGCCGAGGCCCGTAAACGCGGGTACGAGATAAATGCCGTTGGAATCGGGCACCTGCTCGGCGAATTTATCGCACTGCGGCGCGTTTTCGATAATATTGAGTTCATCGCGCAGCCACTGGATGATGGAGCCCGCGTTGAAGGCGGAACCCTCGATATCGTAGATCACTTCGCCGCCGAGGCCCCACGCCACACCGGTAACGAGTTGGTTCTCGGAACGCACGCGGGTCTTGCCGGTGTTCATCAGAAGGAAGCAGCCGGTGCCGTAGGTGTTTTTCGCCTGGCCGGGGTTGAAGCAGGCCTGGCCGAACAGGGCGGCGGGCTGGTCGCCGATCGCGGAGCAGATCGGGATGCCGGCAAGCGCTTCAAGGCCCGGGATGCCCTGCGCCACGGCGCCGTAGACCTCGCTCGAGGGGGCCACGCGCGGCAGGATGGACATGGGGATATCGAGGCGTTCGCAGAGATACGGATCCCAGCAGAGTTTATCCACGTCGAACAGCATGGTGCGCGAAGCGTTGGAGTAATCGGTCACGTGCACTCTGCCGCCGGTGAGTTTCCAGATGAGCCAGGTATCCACGGTGCCGAAAAGCAGGTTGCCTTCGTTTGCGAGTTCTCTGGCGCCGGGTACGTTATCGAGGATCCATTTGATCTTCGTTGCGGAGAAATACGCGTCGATGATGAGGCCCGTATGTTCTCTGATGTAATCGCCCAGGCCTTCGGCTTTGAGTTGCTCGCACATCTCGGCCGTTCTGCGGCACTGCCATACGATGGCGTTATACACGGGCTTGCCCGTGCGTTTATCCCACAGAATGGTGGTTTCGCGCTGGTTCGTAATGCCGATGGCGGCAATGTCTTTCGCCTCGATCTGCCCTTCGATCAGCGCGTCCGCAAGGGAGCGGAACTGGCTTGTGCGGATCGCTTCGGGATCGTGCTCAACCCAGCCGGCCTGCGGATAAATCTGTTCGTATTCATATTGCGCCTTTGCGCAGATCTCGCCTTTTTTATTGAAAACGATGGTCCGGGAACTTGTGGTGCCCTGGTCAAGAGCCAAAATGTATTTGAACATTTTTTTACCGCCTTTCGATTTTTCATTATTGAATTAATTCTAAACCAATTATAAAATAATGTCAAGAAAATTCAGGAAAAGTAATTTACAAGGCCGATGTAAAATAGTATAATTAGAAAAAACAGAACGGGAACGGAAAACGTATGAAATATGATTCTTATATGCCCGTGCGGCTGATCTCCGGCAGGGGAGCCGTGGCCGCCGATCCTTCGCTGTTTTCCCGCTTCGGGGACCGCTGCCTGATCGTCACCGGCGGCGTTTCCGCCGAAAAAAGCGGTGCGCTCGGCGATCTCACCGAAACGCTCGGGAAAACGGGCGTGCAGTATAAAGTGTTCAGCGGCGTCCGGCCCAATCCGGAAACGTCGGTGTGCCGTGCCGCGGGCGCAGAGGCCGCCGCATTCGGCGCGCGGTTTATCGTGGGCGTGGGCGGCGGTTCCCCGATGGATGCGGCCAAGGCCGTGGCCATCTACGCCGCAAACCCGTCTTTTGAAGAAGCGGATATCTACACCCGCGCCGTGCCCGCCGCCGCGCTTCCCGTGCTGCTCGTGGGCACCACCGCCGGCACCGGGAGCGAAGTTACGGGCGTAAGCGTGCTCACGCTGAGCGCCACCGGCAAAAAAAAGAGCATCTCGGGGCCGGATTGCTACGCAGCCGTTTCTTTCTGCGACGCGTCCTACACCGAATCCGCTCCGTGGGGCGTTACGCTTTCCACCGCGCTGGACGCGTTTGCCCACGCCGTGGAGAGCCGCCTTGCCTCCGGCGCGAACGAACTGAGCGCCCTCTATGCCGAGCGGGCGATCGCCCTGATCGGCCCCTTCCTCAAAACGATCGCTTCTCCCGCGCTGCCGGAACCTTCGGTGCGTGATGCTTTATATACCGCCTCGATCTACGCCGGCCTCGCCATCAATATCACCGGTACCTGTTTCCCCCACACGGTGGGCTATTATCTCACTGAAAACAGGGGCGTCCCGCACGGACTTGCCTGCATCGCTTTTATGCCGGAACTTCTGCGCAGGGCGCAAAAATACTGCCCCGAAAAACTGGGGGCAGTGGAAGGCGCGTTGGGGATGAACAGCGAGGCGCTCGCGGCGCTGCTCAGGGAAGGCGTTCGTTTCGGGTTTGAGATCGGCGCGCCGGAAGCCGCGGCCGCCGCGTTCCCGGGTACGGTCAAAAATTTCGCGCGTTCTCCCGGCGGATTCACCGAAGAAGACGCGCGAGCCGCACTTGCGGGGTTCGTTTCAGATTTCGGCGTCTGACGCGGGCAGGATCTTCTCAAACACGCCCGTGAAGGAGCGCGAAATGAATTTATCCATATGAAGGCTGCCGAAATACCATTTTTTGAATTTCGCCGTTTTTGAGAGTTCGTCCAGGAACGCACCGAGCGCCGAGATCTCGCGCTGCTGCAGTTTTGAAACCGATAAAAAATCCCGGATTGCGGCGGGCGGCTCGTGGGTCGCGATATAATCCACCGCGTAGCCGTGGCGCTGCAGGTTTTCCACCGCCTCGAGCATTTCCTGTTTGTTGGGTACTTCCGGGCGCTCGGTGCCGAGTTCTTCGTCGTTCTGCAAAAGCGATTCGGGCGATTCGCCGCCGCCGAGCGTAAATACCGTTTTGCCTTCCATATCAAAGATCTGGCCGCGCATCAGGTGATACACGTTGCGACGGATGCGGTGGGCCTTGCCCCCGCGGAACAGCACGATCGGGTAGGCTTCAAGCAGGGAAAAATTCTCGTGCGTGCCGTCCAGAAAACAGATCGTGAATCTGTATTTCGAGATCTTATCGAGAAACTTCTGTTCCTTACCGGTGCGTTCCCACAAATAGCCGAAATCCCCGCAGATGATCAGCGTATCGTTCGCGCGGAGTTGGCGCAGTGCGGTTTTGCTCAGCCGTTCCGGGTCGCCGTGGGTGTCTCCCGTAAAATATATCATGATCGGTCCTCTTCTTTCATGGATTCAACTATAATATACTATCTTTTGAGGTGTTTGTCTATATGACGAAAAGGTTTTTTTCCCTGATTTTTTGTTTCGTCCTGCTGCTTTCGTGCCTGACGCCCGCGTTTGCGGCGCTCTACGAGCCCGAATCGCCGGATGCGGACGTGATATATATGGTAAGCCTGGATAACGGCGCCGTGATCTGCGATCTCAATTCCGGAAAAAAGGTTTCGCCCGCCTCGATCACGAAGGTCGTTACCGCCATTCTCACAATCGAAAATTGCACGAATTTCGATCAGGTCGTCACCGTGCCGGCTTACTGCATCCGCCTGCTGGACGGCACCAACAGTTCCACCGCGGGCATATTGCCGGAAGAGGAACTCACGGTGCGGCAGTTGCTCTACTGCCTGATGGTGCAGAGCGCCAACGACGCGGCCAACGTCCTTGCGGATTTCATCGGGGGCGGCGATATCGGCGCGTTTATCGTGATGATGAATTCCTTCGTGAAAAAACTCGGCTGTGAAAACACGCATTTCACAAACGCCCACGGGCTTGACGACGACGCGCACTACACCACGGCGCGCGACCTCGTGGCCATTTATACCTATTGTCTGCAAAACAGCATGTTCTGCGAGATCGCCGGCACGTTCACCTACGAGGTCCCGCCCACGAACAAATACGCCTACACGCGCTACCTGCGCAACACCAATAACCTCATGAACCCCGGGATCCGCGATTACTATTGCGAATACGTGAAAAACGGCAAAACCGGCACCACCGACAACGCCGGGCGCTGCGTGGTATCCTCCGCCTCCAACGACGGCTATAATTATCTGCTGGTCGTGATGAACGCGAAATTCTACGATTTCGACGACGACGGCGTTGAAGAAAACATGGCGTTTGTGGAATCCAAAAAACTCTACGAATGGGCCTTTAAAAACCTCAGGATCCGCGAGGTGGCGAACCCCTCCGTATACATCCCCGCCGAAGTGGAGGTGCGCCTTTCCAAAGAATACGATTATGTGAGCCTCGTGCCGCAAACCGCGGTATCGGCGCTGGTTCCCACCGGCGTGAACGCCGAAAACGTGCTGATCGAGCCGTATCCCGACCTCACGAAAACCGTGGTGGACGCGCCCGTGCGCAAAGGCGACGTGCTCGGGAAAGCGGCGATCAAATACGCGGGGAACACCATCGCGGAGGTCGATCTCGTGGCGGCCTTCGACGTGCAGCGCAGCACGCTGAAGTATTTCGGCGATCTTCTGCTGCGCTTCGTGCGTTCCAAACCGTTCAAATACGCCATGCTTGTGCTGTTCCTCGGCGTGCTTCCCGTGCTGGCGGTCGTGTTCGTGGTGCTGCCCGCGCAGCGCCGCAAAAAGAAAAGCACCGTCCGCCCCGTAACGGCGGATGATCCCCGCAGAAAAAATCGGTAATAAAAAGCCCTTTACGGCAGAAAGGACTCTTCTATGGATAAAGATAACAAAAAAAAGATCGGCATCGCCGCGGCCGCCGTCGGCGGCGCGCTCGCGCTCAGCGTTCCTGTAAAAGCGCTGTTCTATAAAGAGCCGAAGATCGACGTGCCCGCGCCCGCGCCGGAGCGCGTGGATCTGGCGCGATTCAGAAAGAATCTTTCCGATGCCATCCGGATCCGCACCGTAGCGGGGAAAGACGAGGCGAGCACCGATTACGAGCCGTTCTTCGCGTTCCACGCGTTTCTGCGGGAGCGGTATCCGCTCATGCACGAAAAACTCGAACTCACCGTGGTGAACCGCGCGGCGCTTATCTTCCGCTGGAAAGGGCAGAATCCCAACGCGGAACCCATAGCGCTTCTCGCACATCAGGACGTGGTGCCCGTTTCGGAAGGCACGCTCGGCGACTGGACGCATCCGCCGTTCGACGGCGTAGACGACGGCGAGTTTATCTGGGGCCGCGGCGCGCTGGATATGAAAAACCACCTGATCGCCGTGCTCGAGAGCGTTGAAACGCTCCTTGAGGAAGGGTTTGCGCCCGAGCGGGACGTATACGTTCTGCTCGGCAACAACGAAGAGGTGATGTGCGCAAACGAAGATAACGGCGCCGTGGTGATCTGCGATTACCTCGCAAAGCACGGCGTGCATCTCGACAGCGTGATCGACGAAGGCGGCGCCATTCTGCCCGTAGACGTGAAAGGCGTGATCCATAAGCAACTCGCTGGCATCGGCGTGGCCGAAAAAGGTTACGCGGACGTTGAGGTGGCGGTGCTCGATAAGGGCGGCCATTCCTCGCAGGCGCCCAACCATACGGCGCTGGGCAAACTCGCAAACGTGATCCGCGATATCGAAAACCATCAGTTCAAGGCGAAGATCTCTCCCATGCTCATGGAACTGTTCGATAAAATCGGCCGCAGCGTTTCGTATCCCGCGAAACTCGTTACCTGCAATCTCAAACTGCTGAAACCGGCGCTTGAGGCGGGCCTGAGTTACGTGCCGCCCGCCGCCAGCATGATGCGCACTACGCTCGGTGTTACGATGGCCAGCGGCAGCCCGCAGGCAAACGTTCTGCCCCAGCGCGCGAGCATCATCGTGAATTTCCGCATTTATCCGGGCCAGACGGTGGACGACGTCCTCGCGCATCTGAAAAAGGTGATCCGCTATAAAAAGAACATCGAGATCACCCTGCTCCCGGGCTGGAAGAATCCCTCGTCCATTTCCTCCACGGATTCACGCGCGTTCCGCGCGATCGAGCGGATCGCGAAAGGTATGGATCCCGATACGGTGGTGGCGCCTTATCTCGTGATGGGCGGTACCGACGCCTGCCATTACGAGCCCGTGTGCGAACATATTTACCGCTATTCGCCCTTCCGCGTGAGCACGTCGCTCCTGCTGACCTGCCACGGCACGAACGAACGCATCCCCGTGGCGTGCATGGAAAACGGCGTTGCGTTCTTCAAGAGATATATAAGAGAACTTTCAAAAGCATAAGGAGGAAACGCACGTGTCTTATCCGAAAAACGACAATCTGAACAACTACGATATTTTCCCCAAAGTATTCGTCGCGGGCAAAGAAACCGAAATCCGCATCCGTCCGCTGGGCGGGCGCGCGGTGCTTTCGCCCGATACCGAGTACCCGATGACGGTTTGCGCGCTGGACGGCGGCAACCCGCGTGATTTCCCGGCTTCCGGCGATTTTAAGCCCTTCACCGCGAAAACGGACGCCAACTGCTGCGTTTGCTTCCGCTGGACGTTTACAAGCGAGCAGGAATATTTCATCCGTTTTCTGAAAGAAGACGGCAGAACGCTGCTGGAGTTTTCCGTATACTGCGTAGCCGAAGACCTTGCGGGGCGCTATCCCTTTATGGGCGATCTGCACATGCACACCACCCGGTCCGACGGCAATCAGGACCCCGCCGTGGTATGCGCGAACTACCGCGCCTACGGCTACGATTTTACGGTGATCAGCGACCACGAGCGCTATTGGCCTTCGCTTGAGGCCATCGCCGCCTATAAAGGCGTGCCGATCGATCTCAATATCGTGCCCGGCGAAGAAGTGCATCTGCCGCGCGTGAACGGCATGCGCAACGACGTACATATCGTGAATTTCGGCGGCGAATACAGCGTAAACGCACTCGTGGAGAGCACGGCAGTCGCCGAAAAAGGCAAAGATCTTTCCGTGCGCGCCATCCGCACCGAAAACGTGCCGGACGTGATGACGCTGCCCGAATTTGAAGAAAAAATGCTTGCGCTCGCATCGGAGATCCGCGTGCCCGAAAACGTGGATCCGCTTCCCGCGGCGATGTGCAAATGGACGTTCGACGAGATCAAAAAGGCAAACGGCCTCGGCATTTTCCCGCATCCGAACTGGCGGCCGAACGTTTACCACGTACCCGAGGTATTCGTGGACTGGCTTTTTGAAACACAGCCTTTCGACGCTTTCGAGGTGCTCGGCGGCGAAAACTATTACGAACACAACGGCTTCCAGACCGCCCGCTACTACGACGAGGCCGCAAAGGGCCGCCGCGTGCCCGTGGTGGGCAGTACAGACAGCCATTCTTCCTACGAATCCAACCGCAATGCCTTTATCTGCGAAACCATCATTTTCTCCCCGGCAAACGAGCGCGCCGCGCTCATCGATTCGGTAAAGCGGTTCTACAGCGTGGCGGTGGATACGATCAGCAAAGAATACCGGCTGGTGGGCGAAAAACGCTACGTGCGCTACGGCGCGTGGCTGCTGCGCCATTACTTCCCGCTGCACGACGAACTCTGCCGTGAGGAAGGCCGCCTGATGAAACAATACGTTACCGGCACAGAAGAAGAGCGCGCAGAGGCCGCGGCGCTGCTCAGCGCCGTTGCAGGCCGCACCGTCCGCCTGATGCAAAAATACTTCGCTTTCTGATTATAGCAAAAAAAATAAAAAAACCGAAAGAGGATTTGCGGATCTCTTTCGGTTTTTTTGTTCGGTTCGGTTCGGCGATCAGTCTTCGTTCTCGCGGATCTCTTTGAGCACGTCTTCCGAGATCGTGCGCGTTTCGCCGTGTTTCACGAAACTCATGCACAGCAGCGCCAACGCGAAGCAAATGGGGCAGTAGATAAACAGCGACCAGTAGTTTGTTTCTCCGGTCTCGGTGAATTTTTTCGTGATATCAAACATGCTGCCCACGAGCACGGGTCCCACGATGGAGGCGGAGAAGGTGGCCGTGTAGTAAAGGCCGGTAAAGGTGCCGATGCGTTCCGGCCCGCCCACTTCAAGCACGAGCGGCAGCGTGTTGATCGTAACGAACGCAATAAAGATACCGCCGCAAACGATGGCGAGATACAGGAGGGGCATCCATTTGCTGATCGCAAACGCGAGGAAGAGCGTGAGCACGCCGATCCAGCCGGACATGATGGTTTTGCGGCGGCCGAATTTCTGGCCGAGCTTGCCCGCGGGGATGGCGCCGATCACCGTGGAGGCCGCAAAGAGCGTGATCACGAGCGAGGCGTTGCTCTCGCTGAACGCGAGTTCTCTGGTGGCGAAGGTGGTGAAATAGGTGTTGATGGAATCGGTGGCGTTGGAATTGAAAAACAGCGCGGCGAGCATCAGCACGAGCGAAGTGAGTTCGCTCTTTGAAAGCCCGATCTCTTTAAGTTTGAAGCGTTTTTCTTTCGGGGCTTTCCCTGTTTCGTATTCCTGTTTCAGGCGCAGCGATTCCTCTTTCGTAATGCGGTTGTCTTTCTCGCGTACGAGGAAAACCACCACGAGCAGGCAGATCACCATCACGATGGAGCCGAAAATAAACACGTTGTTGCGGATCGTCTGCACGTCGTCCGTTTTGAAAAGGATGCCGATGATCTTGCCCGAGAGCGTGCCGAGCACAACGCCCACGCCGCCCATGATGTTGATCACGGCGTTGCCTTCGCCGCGCAGTTCCGAGGGGGTGAAATCGGGCATCATGGCCACAACGGGCGAGCGCCATGTGGACATGATGAAGTTGAACACAATGATATCGAGCATCAGAACGCCGAGGATCTGGATGCGCGGAATAAAGATAAACAGCAGCGCGCAGATCGGGATGCCCGCGATCAGGTAGGGCGTGCGCTTGCCGAAGCGCGTGTGCGTGCGGTCCGAGATCCTGCCGAACAGCGGCTGGAAAACCACGCCGAATACGTTATCGATCACCATAATGATGCCGATGGCAGTTCCGGACCACGCGAGGTTTTTGATCGTGGCGTTATCGGCGAGAATGAGCGGTACGTAGGCGTTGTAGATGATCCACGCGATCTGCACCGCCATAAAGCCGAAGCCGATCAGCGCGGTGCGGGGGTAATTCAGCCGCGGGCCGGTTTTTTCTTTTTTTGCCATAAATATGTCTCCTTTCGGAAGAAAGTTTAGAATTTCAGCATCGCTCTCAGGCTGTCAAGCAGCCGCGTGAGCAGAGCGAACCAAAGATCGAGCCAGCCCATCAGCCCGGCTTTTTTCAGCACGTCGTGCAGCCCGGCAGGCAGCAGGGAAGCGACAGGGGAAACGAAGTCCGCATCGGCGTAGGGCTCTCCGGCGGGCTGCGCCGGGGCGCCGTTTTTCACCGTGTAGGGCAGTGTGCGGGAATTCAGCGGGGTATACGATTTTTTCAGCAGATACGTGATTGTAACGGCGGCTCTTACGGCGCTGATTCCGGGAATATTCCCCGTTACGCTGAACCGCGCGCTTTCGCCGGGAGCGAGCACGTCGCCGTAATCGCCCTCAAAACGTACGTCAAGGCCGTCAGCGCGGATCGAGAGGATCTTCAGATCATATTGATCCGAGAGGTTTGTTACCGTATATGCGTCGGAATCGCCCGTGATAAAGCCGGGCGCCGCGCCTGAGAATTCGCCGTATACGGCATAAGCAAGGTTTTCGGAGAAAAGGAACTGCGGATAAGCCGGGTCGGAATAAATATCCGCGATTTCGTCGGTCAGGAGCAGCCGCATCAGAAGTTCTCTTATGCCGCTTTCGTTGAGCGACATCCCGTGGAACATCCCGTCTACATACCAGGTGTTTTCCGGCAGATAGCCGCAGGAAGCGTCGATCTCCATCGAGGGAGACATGTGTTCGTGGGTAGGATCGCTGCAAACGCCGCCCGCGCAGACCGTGCCGTCCGCGAACCGCTTGCTCCAGGGTGCCGTTTTCGCGCCGGTGGCGGAGGTCACGTTGATGATCGCGTCGGAATTCTGCTGCGTGCCGGTCACGTGGGCGTTCCCGGTACCGGCCACGATATTCACGTTGATCCCGTTATCCCGCGCGGCGCGCAGCGCCTCGCCGAAATGCGCCATGGTGTTTTCGTGGAAATCCGTGGTCTTTTCAATCAGCCCGGCGCAGGCCTCGCGGTCCACCGTATCGAAGAGTTCCGTGTAGCATTCGTAGGGCAGAAAATCCCAAAGGCTTTCCCAGTTGCCGATGATCTGCTTCACATACGGCATGAATTCGGCCAGAATATCGTCCAGAAATTCCAGCGGCTGGGTTTTGAGCAGCAGTTCAAAATCCTGCTCGAGATACAGCGCGTTTTCAATAAACAGCAGAAGTTCGTCTTCCTGCATGCGCACGTTTTCGGTGAGCACGTCGTAGGCCATATAGGTGCCGCCGATGGCGGGCACGTTCATTACCGCGCTGCGCACGTCGCCGCGTTCGCCGTATTTGCTCAGATACGCCGCCGTCACCTGTCCGCCGTGGCTCACGCCGTAAAGGTTCACTTTGTCTTTCCCCGTGGCGGCCTTCACTTCTTCTATGAATTCATTCAGGCGGTCCGCGTTGTAGCGCGCGCCGTAGCGGAAATCCACCGCGAAATTATAGATCTGCGACCGCGGAACGTAATCGTCGATCGTTCTGCCGATCTCTTTTTCGCTGTAAAGGTCTTCGTCAAAATTGTCTTCAAAAACGTCCAGCCGGCACAGCGCGGGATCGTTCGGCAGGGGAGCGATATCGTAAACGCTTTCACCGTCGCCGTTGAAGGCAAGGCGCCCGAACATCCCCACGGCCGCCTCGCCGAGGGTTTTGCCGAGTTGCTTCGCGGAGCCGAGGGTGAGCATCACCGCGCCGGTGAGCAGCCCCGGGAATTTCTGTTTTACCTGTTCCATCAGGGCGTCCGCAAAGATGTTCCAGCCCCACACCTGCTCGCCGAGGGAGCCGTCTTCGTTCACCATAAACAGCGGCGAAGCGCCGTAGCCCGGCACGATGATCACGGGATCGTCGGAATACGTTTCGTCTTCGGCGGCAAAGGCGAAGGCGGTCGCGCCCAGAAGCAGGCTGATTGCCAGAAGGATACTGATGATTTTTTTCATACCGTCAACCTCTTTTCGTTCTGTATCAAATGGTTCGTATCGTTATTTATTGCCGGTCTCGTCGAGCCATTTTATGCGGCCGAAAGCCTTGCGCACCGCGTAATACGAGGGCTTCGGCTCGCCGTCCCGGGTCACGAGGCCCCAGCGCGTTTCGGTGGGGCAGTCGCTCTGCCCGCAGATATAGCATTTTTCGGAATCCGTGTAGCAATACACGATCGCGCCGCACACAAAGGGCAGAGAATACAGGTGCGGCAGAATCACGTCGTAAAACTTCGCCTGCCCCTCGGGGGTATGGTCAAATCCCGGGATCTTCGTAACGCGCGGCAGTTCGCGGTAAAGATGGTTCTTAAGGTCGGAGCGGAACAGCAGGTCCGCGTAGCGCGCAGGGTCGTTCTTCGCGAGATATTTCGTGTGTTCTTTGAGCGTTTGCGGCAGACGGTCCACAAAATCCTCGATGTGCGCTTCGGCGTCCGCTTCGCTCGCGGCGCCGTATGCGGCGAGGATCTCCTGCTTCTCACGCTTCGTTTTCGGGTGCCCGGCGCCGATATAGCCGAATTCCTGGATCACCACGGGTTTCCCGAAGTAGCCCCAAAGATAGCGCACGAGCGCGTCAAACATCCACAGAAAACCGCCGTAACTGTCGAAGCAGCCCACGTAGATATCGATGCCCACGTAATCCATATATTGCTCATAGGGTTTCAGCCGTTCGCACAGGTCCGCCGCGGGGCCGGCGCAGTTGAAGCCGATCATGATATCACCGCGCAGCGCATACATCTCCTGCAGGTGCAGCCCGATGAATTTCGCGGCTTCGTCCATCGTAAAGGGCAGCGTAAAGCGCGGTATGCCCATCTCGTTCGTGATCTGCAGCGCGCCCACGCACCCTTTGAGGTCGTTAATCAGGAACCGCGCGATCTCTCTGATCTTTTCGCAGCCTTCGTCGGTGCGCACGTCCGCCCCCATTTCGAGATAGTCGTTCGGATAGGGCGTAACCGCCATCACTTTGATCCCGTTTTCGGCAAAGCGCCTGCATTTTTCCTTGAACGCGGCGTAACTTTCGTTCGGAGATCCGTCTTCTTTGAAAGGCGCGGGCACGTCAAAGCGCACCCAGCCGATGTTGGCCTCGCGGATCTGGCTGAAATTCTCGGTGGGATGGCACACCCCGCGGATAAAACCGCGGCTGCGCGCGGCGCGGGAGGCTTCGTTCTGTTTACGGATGAAAAAGGATTTTGCCAGATTTGCCGGAACCAGTTTCAGACCGGATCTGATCTGATCGAGAATATACTGTTCCAAAAAATGATCTCCCCCTGACGTTCGTAATAATGTATAAAAATATATTATCATATATAAAAAACGAATTCAACACAAAAAGAAAAAACTCCTTTCGGAGTTTTTTGTTTTTCGTGTTATCAGGAAAACAGCGGCGTGGAAAGATACCTGTCGCCGGTATCGGGCAGCAGCACGACCACCGTTTTTCCTTCGGCTTCGGGGCGGTTCGCGATCTCAACGGCCGCGTGCAGCGCCGCGCCGGAAGAGATGCCCGCCAGCACGCCCTCGGCTGTGCCGAGCATGCGCCCGGCCGCGTAGGCCGCTTCTTCGGTAACGGCGATCACTTCGTCGTAAACGGCGGAGTTCAGCACCTCCGGCACAAAGCCCGCGCCGATGCCCTGCAGCCCGTGCGCGCCCGCGCGCCCTTCCGAGAGCACGGGGGAGCCCGCGGGTTCCACGGCGACCACGCGGATCGCGGGATCTTTGCTTTTCAGGTATTCGCCCACGCCCGTGATCGTGCCGCCGGTGCCCACGCCCGCCACAAAATAATCCACGCGTCCGTCGGTATCCGCGTAGATCTCGGGGCCGGTGGTCTCGCGGTGCGCGCGCGCGTTCGCCGGGTTTACAAATTGCCCCGGGATAAACGCGTTTTCGGTTTGCGCGGCAAGCGCCTCGGCTTTCTCAATGGCGCCCTTCATGCCCTCTGCGCCCGGGGTGAGCACCACCTCGGCGCCGTAGGCGCGCATCAGCATCTGCCGCTCCACCGACATGGAATCCGGCATCACGATCACCGTGCGGTAGCCCCTTGCCGCGGCCACGGCCGCAAGGCCGATGCCCGTATTGCCCGAGGTTGGTTCTATGATCACGGCGCCGGGCTTCAGAAGGCCTTTTTCTTCGGCGTCGTCTATCATGTATTTCGCGGCGCGGTCCTTCACGGAACCCGCCGGGTTGAGGTATTCGAGTTTCGCGAGCAGCCTTGCCCGCAGGCCGAGCCTTTTTTCGATATTTGTGAGTTCCAAAAGCGGCGTATGTCCGATGATCTGTTCCACGGAACCGTAAATCGCACCCATTTCGATTTTCCCTTTATCCCTTTATTTTTCCGGCATGAGCACTTTGATCTTGCGGCCCATTTTGAATTCCAGCGTGCGCTCGTGCAGCGAGAGATGGAAGGTGGCGCGGTTGCCGTCGTTATCAAGGTCGTATTTCGGGGGCATGCCCGGGAATTCGATGATCATGTGGTCCGTTGAGAAGCAGGTGCAGTATTTTTTGTAATCGGCAAGATTGATCGTATCGGTAAGGTAGTGCGGCATGATCTGCGCGATCATCACGGGCGAGAGTTTTTCAAGGAAAAACACCTCGAATTTCCCGTCGTTGTTGTCGGCGTTGTGATACAGCGTAATGCCGCCCATGCCCTTCGAGGTCGTGATCAGGGCGAGGCAGGTGGTAAGTTCTTTCGTTTCGCCGTTTGCGGTGTACCGCAGGCGGATCCATTCGGGCTTTTTCATCAGGATCGGCAGGGCGGAAACAACGTATGCCGCGTGGCCGAGTTTTTTCTTGAGGTTCACGTTTACGAGATACGGCACGGGGGCCACGTAGCCGAAGGAGGAAACGTAGCAAACCGGTTCGCCGTTCACAAGGATAGAATCCCTTTCGGTCTCGATCCCTTCGGCGGCGAGTTTATCGATGGCCTTGATGGGGTTGTGGCGGTCAAGGTTGTAGTTGTTTGCCATATCGTTGGTGGTGCCGGTGGAGATGTGGCCGTACACGCAGTGCTGTTCGATCTCGTGAAACGCCCGCACCACTTCGTTAACGGTGCCGTCGCCGCCCAGCGTGAAGATATAGTCCGATTCCGGATCGAGTTGTTTTATAAGCCCGATCACGTGGCCGGAATATTCGCTTTTCGCGATCTTGTGCAGTTCCAGCCCCTTTTCCTGCATTTTGTTCACAAGGTGATCGAGCGCTTTCTGTGAGAATTCCGAAGCAACGGGATTATAGATCACACTGAAATTCATAAACGGCCTCCGCATACAATAATTCAAATATAGCATAGCAGAGAAATGCCGTCCGCGGCAGCCGTCCGTCATTTTTGGCCGCCAAAATGTCATTTTTGGCGCAAATAAGCGTTGCAAACCGCCTGCCGATATGCTAAACTGTTCAGCGGAGGTGTATCCGAATGAAAAAAACGATGCAAAGAAAATACGCAAAACTTATCGCGCGCGTTGGCGCGAACGTCCAGAAGGGGCAGGCCGTAAGGCTGTTTATCAATGCCGACCAATACGAATTCGCCACCATCCTTGTGGACGAATGCTATAAGGCCGGGGCCTCTCACGTGGATATCGACTGGCGCTGGCAGCCCATCACGAAACTGCATTACCGCCATATGTCGCTGAAACTCCTCTCGCAGGTGCCGAAGTGGCAGGAAGAAAAAATGAAGCAGATGGTTGAGGAACTGCCTTGCCGCATTTATATCGTGAGCGACGATCCCGACGGCCTCAAGGGCGTAAACGAGACCAAAATGCAGAAGAGCATGATCGCCACCTATCCCATCATCAAGCCGTACCGCGACGCTATCGAGAATAAGCACCAGTGGGTCATCGCCGCGGTGCCTTCCGTCGCCTGGGCGAAAAAGGTTTTTCCCGAACTCACGAAATCGCAGGCCTATAACAAACTGTGGGAATCCATTCTTGCTTCCGTGCGCGTAACCGAAGAGAACGATCCCGTTGAGGCGTGGCGCGTTCACAACGCGAATTTCAATGCCCGCTGCGATTGGCTCAACGCGCAGAAATTCGAGCGGCTGGAATACAAGAGTTCCAACGGCACCGATTTTACGGCGTGGCTCATGCCCGAAAGCCGCTGGCACGGCGGCGCGGACCGTACCCTTTCCGGCGTATACTTCAACCCGAACATGCCCACCGAAGAGATCTTCACCACGCCCTGCAAAGGCAAGGCCGAAGGAACGCTGGTTTCCACAAAGCCCTTATCGTATCAGGGGCAACTCATCGAGAATTTCTCCGTGACCTTCAAAGACGGCCGCGCCGTATCCTGGAAGGCCGAAAAAGGGGAGTCGCTCCTCGGCAAGATGATCACGATGGACGAGGGCGCTTCCATGCTCGGCGAACTTGCGCTCATTCCCTGCAGCACGCCGATCAACGAATCCGGCATTCTTTACTACGAAACGCTGTTTGACGAAAACGCGAGCTGCCACGTGGCGCTGGGCAAGGGCTTCAACGATTGCGTGGACGGTTACGAAACCCGCACGGATGAGGAATGCAAAGCGCTGGGCGTGAACGAAAGCATGATCCACGTGGATTTCATGGTGGGCGCGCCGGACCTGTGTATCACGGGCTATAAAAACGGAAAGGCCGTGCCGATCTTCGTAAACGGCGAATGGGCTGAATAAAACGTACCTTTTTAATAAACAGAAAGAAATCTGTTCAGCGCTTTCCGCGAGAAAACCAAAAAAAGCCGACCCGTTGCCGGGTCGGCTCCTTTTATTGTTCGGTTGTGTTTAACACGGGCAGATCAGTCGGTTCTCCACTCGGGGTCAACAAGGCCGAGGGATTTCCGCAGGATCAGGCGGGCGTCGGCGGGCTGTACGCCGTCTTTGCCGTCAACGTCGGCACGGGCCACCATTTCCTCCGTCATATCCACGTTGCCGTCTTTCATCAGGCCGAGGGAGATACGCAGTGCCAGACGGGCGTCGCCGGGCTGGATCTCACCGCTGCCGTCCACGTCGCCGTACAGAATGTTCACGATAGGATCGGTGGGCTCGGTAGGATCGGTGGGATCTTCGCCTTCGATCTTCGTCTTCTTTTCGTAGCCGCAGATCTTGCAGGTTTCAACGTTATAACCGTCGATTACCACTGCGGGATTGAATTCGTGCTGCGGTCTGCGCACGGATCCGATATTCTCGGAGGTCCCGCAGATCGCGCAAACGTGGTATTCCTGGCGTTTTACGCCGCAGAAACGTTCGTTGGCTTCAACGGTTTCCACTACCTTGAATTCGCTTGCGAGCCACTGATGCTCCGGATTCGTCTTCTCAAATTTCTGCTGTGTGGGAGCCGCGTAGTAGGCACCGCAGGCGGTGCAGTAATCGTATTTATACTTATATTCATGCGTGCACTGCTCTTTGCCGGGGGCGTTCACGGCGTCTTCCCAGTTCGTGCTCTGTTTTCTGTTTTCGGTATGGTCAAACAGCGCGGTCAGGATCCGGTCGACGATGGAGATCACGGATTCGTTGAGCGGGTTTTTCAAGATGTTGTCGGAAGCGCCGTTTCTCTCAAAGATCGCCACGATGCCGGCAAGGTCGAATTTGTATAGTTTTTCAAGCAGGCCGTATTTCAGGAAGCGCTCGAGTTCCAGTTTGAAGGGTACCGTGCCGGCGCCGTTCAGGAACGAGAAGTTCAGGAGTTCGTTGAGCAGCACGTCCAGTTTATAGAACGCGCCGTAGCCGTTCTGGCTGCGCAGGTTGTGCACGCGCGCCACGGCGGGAATGCCGGTTACGAAATCAAGCGCCCAGTTTTCGATCTCGTTAAAGGATTTCTGCCAATCCGCGGGATCGGTGATGGTGGCGGTAAAGTGCATCTTTTCCGCGTTTTCGGGCCACAGGACTGTGCCGATGGCAATGCCCGCGCCTGCTTCCATTGCCACGTCGGTGGCGGTTACGGAATCAAGATCCTTCACGGTGCCGTCGTCTTTAAAGAGGTCCGCGGCAACGGTGCTGAAATCGTAGTTGAGGTTCAGCCAGGAGTTTGTGGCGGTAAAGTATACGGCCAGCGCGGCAAGTTTGGGCAGCGTGTTTGCGGATTCAACCGCCTTCGCGCTGTAGCCGGGGTTCGCCGTATCTTTATAAGAAGCAAACCAGCCTTCGAAGAAGGGCTTGAGGATATAGGTGGCCATCTCGGGCAGCGTGCTCTCGGCGGTCACTTCTTCGGGCAGGGCGTAGCCGCCCATCATGGCCTGGATCGCGGGATCCTTGAGGATCGGAACGAGATATCTGCCGATCTTTTCAAGGTTCGCGTTCAGTTCGGCGGCGTTCGTGCCTTCCTGTACGCCCGCGGCGGCAATGGCGGCCTCGGAGCAGACGTGTTTAAGCGCGAGAACGAGGATGTTGTTGAGCTGGCCGAGGAAGCCTTTATCTTCGGAACCGTCGAAGATGGTATCAAAGGTATGTTCGTCAACGGCGGGGATCGGGTAATTGAACTGCGAGATCAGGGTCGTGTTTTCGCTGTTTTCGGCAAGGAAGCCGTTGAGTTTGTCGATCAGGTCGTTGAGCGGCTTCACCGCGAAATTCGCGTAAAGCGCAGGCGCGAACTTATCGAGCAGCCCGTAAACGCCTTTCGAGAGAACGTCGTTGCAGTCGCTCTGGGAAACCGTGCCTTCGGATTTATCGATGAGTTTGATCAGCGCGGCTGCCAGCATCTGGTCGGCGGTGTAGGAGGCGTAAGGGGAAGTTGCCCAGTCGCCGCCCATTTTGCCTTCTTCAAATTCACCTTGTTTTGCGTCTTTGTCAAGAAGTTTGTAGATCATGCTTTTCAGGAACAAAGGAAGATCACTGAGGAAAGCAAATTTCTCTTTCAGTGAATTCAGTACGCCGAGATTGATGGAACCGTCGAGCACTTTGTTCACGATGCCGATATTCTTGTTCAGGAATTCAAAGAGTGCGTTGAGCGCGCCTTTATAGTTGGTCGAAACACGATCCGCATTCTTGATGTCGGAAACGTCGAGATTACTGAGATCTCCGCAAGTGAGAAGGATCGCTTTTACAGCGGTATTATCAAGCTGTGAAATGGTATCGAACGCATCCTGTACGGAACCGACCTTTACCTGAAGCACGGCGCCGAAGTTATCGTTGATTGTTTTGATCGCGGAAGAAGAATCAAGGTTTTTCTGCACGTCGGGCAGCACATAGGTGTCGAGCCAGTTCACGAGGACCTTCGCGCCGGTAGCGCCGCTCATCGTGGATACTTCTGTCACGTTATTTGCGGCAAGCGTAGCGTTGATATCGTCGTTGTTCATGGCAAGATATACGATGCGGAACACCGGAGTATAAAGAGTTTCTTTATCTCTGTTGAGTTTTGATACCAAAGTATCAAGCAGCGTCGTAAGTTTGCCGATGGAGATCAGGCTTTCAACCGAATTTGTGTTCGCAGGCACAATGCCGGCGCTCGCATTCAGCGGAAGAACCGAGATCACCATGATCACCGCAAGGATCATGCTGAGAACTTTTTTGGAATGTTTCATGTGGTGGATTCCTTTCTTTGTAGAATACGTTTTTTTCTGTGCAAAAACAGAAAACTAACGGTTTTATTCTATCATGTTTCATGTAAAAAGTAAACAAAAATGCGCTTGTCTTTTTTTACAATCTTTCTTCAAAAATTTTGTTGACTTTGTTTTTTTGTTTTAAGTTTTTTAAAGAAATTTTAATCCGAAATATCAGCGCTGAAATAACGGCCCTGCCGCTCCTTGTGCAGTTTGCACAAAGCAAAATGAAAAGCAATATGCTTTACAATATCATAGTATCTCAAAAACTGTGCAAATTATACAACGCTCGTTGTATATCAATAAAAATCGACATCAAAATAAACTGTATTATCATTAATGACATAATAAGCAAGAAAAATCCTTTACAGTAAAAATCGGATTTTGAAAAAACAGCCGATCCGCCGCGGCGCTTCGGTTTCTGCAAAATGCACAAACCCGTGGGCAAAACATAGATTTTTGGTTTTGTGCGCAAAATACCTTGATTTAAAGAGGCTTGTTTGTTATACTTTGGCATGTAATTCGGAAAAACCTGGGGTGATCTCGATGAAACTGCTTGAAGATAAGATCCTTTCGTGCGGCAGGGTGCTGCCCGGCGAGATCCTGAAGGTCGACAGTTTCCTGAACCACCAGTTGGACGTTCCTCTGATCACCGCCCTCGGCAAAGCGTTTTACGACCACTTTTCATTATATAATATCACCAAGATCCTCACCGTTGAGGCTTCCGGCATCGCGCTGGCGTTCGCAGCCGCGCAGAATTTCGGCGTGCCGGTGGTGTTCGCCAAAAAGGGGAGCCACAAAAACGTGGGAGATAACGTGTATACCTGCGAATGCTTCTCTTTTACCAAAGGCGTTCCCTATACCGTAACCGTATCCAAATCCTATCTCTCGGCAGAAGATACCGTGCTCATCATCGATGATTTTCTCGCCAACGGCGCCGCTTGCGAAAGCCTCATGAATATCATCGGGCAGGCCGGGGCAAAACTTGCCGGCATCGGCATCGCCATTGAAAAGGGCTTTCAGCCCGGCGGCAGAAAACTCCGTGAGATGGGGATCGACGTTCAGTCTTTAGCAATCGTGGAGTCCATGACCGATACCTCGGTCACCTTCAGGCAAAACGGTTGATGAAGGAATATAAAACACATTTTTGGAGGAAACAAAAATGAAAAAAGCACTCAAAGTCATCGCTCTCGTTCTTGCGCTCGCAATGATCGTTGCGTTCGCGGCCTGCAAGGGCGGCAACAACGAGACCCCCACGGATAACGCGAATCCGGACACGTCCGCTGCTGCCGGTACCGATTATTCCAACGTAAAGGTCGGTTTCATCTTCCTTCACGATGAAAACTCCACCTACGACCTCAACTTCATCAACGCTGCCAAAGAGGCCTGCGCTGCGCTCGGCATTCCCGAGGGCAACTACATCCTCAAAACCAACATTGATGAATCTCAGGCCTGCGCCGATACCGCCAACGATCTCGTTGACCAGGGCTGCTCCATCATCTTCGCCGATTCCTTCGGCCATGAGCCCTACATGATCGAGGCTGCCAAGGCCAATCCCGACGTTCAGTTCTGCCATGCCACCGGCACCAGAGCCCACACCGAGAAACTCGCCAACTACCACAACGCTTTCGCTTCCATCTATGAAGGCAGATATCTTGCCGGTATCGCCGCCGGTATGAAACTCAACGAAATGATCGCCGACGGCAAGATCCCCGCCGATAAAACCCCGCTCGTCGGTTATGTTGGCGCCTATACCTATGCCGAAGTGGTTTCCGGTTACACCTCCTTCTTCCTTGGCGTTCGCTCCGTATGCCCCACCGCCAACATGGAAGTAACCTTCACCGGTTCTTGGTATAATGAGACCGCCGAGAAAGAAGCCGCTGTGAAACTCATCTCCCGCGGCGCCGATCTTCTCAGCCAGCACGCCGATTCCATGGGCGCTCCCACCGCTTGCGAAGACGCCGGCGTTCCCGACGTTTCCTACAACGGCAGCACCCAGGCCCAGTGCCCCAACACCTTCATCGTTTCTTCCAGAATCAACTGGGCTCCCTACTTTGAGTATGCCATCAAGGCTGCCGTAGCGGGCGAAGCCATCGCTGACGACTGGACCGGCGACCTTTCCACCGGTTCCGTGCTTCTTACCGACGTGAACACCCAGGCTGCCGCCGCCGGCACCGAAGAAGCCATCGCCACCGCGAAAGCCGCCCTTGAGGCCGGCACGCTTCACGTGTTCGATACCGCCAACTTCACCGTGGACGGCAAAGCCCTCACGTCTTACCTGGCCGACGTTGATACCGACGAAGCCTATACGGGCGACACCGAAGTGATCTCCGACGGTTACTTCCATGAGTCCGAGTACCGTTCGGCTCCGTATTTCGATCTCCAGATCGACGGCATCACCCTTCTCGACACTGCGTTTTAATCTGTAAAGCACAGGCCCTTGGGGGCGGGGAAACCTGCCCCCGTTTTTCTTTTCAAAGATAATCTTCATGTGAGGTGAAGGAAAATGAGTATCGCTCCCGCCATAGAACTGCGCGGCATTTCCAAACGGTTCGGCAGCATACTTGCAAACGATAAGGTGGATCTCAACGTCAACCGGGGCGAGATCCTTGCCATCCTCGGCGAGAACGGCAGCGGCAAAACCACGCTGATGAACATGATCTCGGGCATTTATTTCCCCGATGAGGGCGAGATCCTGATCGACGGCAAAGAAGTGGTGATCCGTTCCCCGAAAGACGCGTTCGATCATAAGATCGGCATGATCCACCAGCATTTCAAACTCGTGGATCTGTTCAGCGCCACCGAAAACATCATTCTCGGGATCAACGACGGCTCAAAGTATAACCTGAAAGCCGCCGCCGCCAGCGTGCGCGAGATCGCGGACCGTTACGGCTTTATCATCGATCCCGAAAAGAAGATCTACGATATGTCCGTTTCCGAAAAACAGACCGTTGAGATCGTAAAGGTCCTGTACCGCGGCGCGGATATCCTTATTCTGGACGAGCCCACCGCCGTGCTCACGCCGCAGGAAACCGGCAAACTTTTCGACGTGCTCCGTAAAATGCGGGAAGACGGCAAGGCCATCGTGATCATCACCCACAAACTGCACGAAGTGCTTGCGATCTCCGACCGCGTCTCCGTGCTCCGCAAGGGCAAATACATCGGCACCGTGAATACGGCCGAAACCGATGAAAACCAACTCACCGAAATGATGGTGGGCAAAAAAGTATCTCTCAATATCGACCGTCCGGATCCCGTCTCCCCGAAAGACACGCTCGTTGTGGAAGATATCGTCTGCACGAACGTGATGGGGAGAAAGGTCCTTGACCATATATCCTTCTGCGCGCGCAGCGGCGAGATCCTCGGTATCGCGGGCATCGCCGGCAGCGGGCAGAAAGAACTGCTTGAATCCATCGCCGGTCTGCAGAAACTCGATTCCGGCAAAATCATCTACTACAACCCGAAAAAGAACGGCGAAGCGGTGAACCTGCGCGATAAAACGCCTACCGAGATCCGCGACCTCGGCGTGCGCCTCAGTTTCGTGCCCGAAGACCGTCTCGGCATGGGCCTCGTGGGCAATATGGACATCGTGGACAACATGATGCTCCGCAGTTATAAAAAAGGCTCCGGCATGTTCCTGAACCGCAAGGATCCCAAGGCGCTTGCCGAAGAGATCATCGAAAGCCTCGAGGTGGTCACCCCCGGTGCGAACACCCCCGTGCGCCGTCTTTCCGGCGGCAACGTGCAGAAGGTGCTCGTGGGCCGCGAGATCGCTTCCAGCCCCAAAGTGCTTATGGCGGCCTACCCCGTGCGCGGGCTCGATATCAATTCCTCGTATATGATCTATAACCTGCTCACCAGGCAGAAGGAAAACGGCGTGGCCGTGATCTTCGTGGGTGAGGACCTGGACGTGCTCATCGAACTGTGCGACCGCATCATGGTTATCAATTCCGGCCGGGTCACGGGCATCGTGGACGGCCGTACCGCGAAAAAAGAAGAGATCGGCTTGCTGATGACGAAAACCGATTTCGGGCAGGAGGGAAGCGACAATGGCTGATCGCGTAAAGACAGAAAAAAAACCGCATGAGCCGCTGTTTCACATCACCAAGCGCAGCACCATTCCGTGGTACGCCGCGTGGGGCGTGCGCGCCGCCGCCATCGTTGCGGCGCTGCTGGTTTGCGCCGTGGTCACCATGGCGCTCACGCACGTGGATCCTCTGAAGGTTTTTAAATCGATGTTCGAGGGCGCGTTCGGAACGTCCCGCCGCATCTGGATTTTGCTGCAGTCGCTCGCCATGCTGCTGTGCGTTTCGCTTGCCGTGACGCCCGCGTTCAAAATGCGGTTCTGGAACATCGGCGCCGAAGGGCAGGTGCTCATCGGCGGCCTTGCCACCGCCGCCTGCATGATCGTTTTCGGCGGCAAAATGCCGAATGCCCTGCTGATTCTTGTAATGCTTGTGGCCGCCATCGGCGCGAGCGCCCTGTGGGCGCTGCTCCCCGCCGTTTTCAAGGCGCAGTGGAACACCAACGAAACGCTTTTTACCCTGATGATGAACTACGTTGCCATCCAGCTCGTGTCGTATTATTCCATGGTATGGGAGGCGCATAAGGGCTCCGGCAACATCGGCATCATCAACCAGGGCACCGAATACGGCTGGCTTCCCGTGATCAGTATCGGCGGAAAGGCCGTGGGCTACGGGTATTTCCTCAATATTCTGGTTGTGGCGCTGCTCACGGTGGTTATGTTTATCTACCTCAAGTATTCCAAGCACGGCTACGAGATCAGCGTGGTGGGCGAGAGCGAAAACACCGCGCGGTATATCGGCATCAACGTTAAAAAGGTGATCCTGCGCACCATGATCCTTTCCGGCGCCATCTGCGGCGTCGCGGGGTTCCTGCTCGTGGGCAGCACCAACCACACCATCACCACCACCACGGCCGACGGGCGCGGCTTTACCGCGATCATGGTGGCGTGGCTCGCAAAATTCAACCCGCTCTTTATGGTGCTCACGTCTTTGCTGCTGGTGTTTCTGCAGCGCGGCGCGAACGAGATCTCAACGGTATATTCTCTGGATAAAGCCTTCTCCGATATTTTGACCGGTATCATCCTCTTCTTTATTATCGGCTGCGAGTTCTTTATCAATTATCAGATCAAATTCCGTTCTTCGGGAAAGGAGGCGAACTGATATGGTGTCCGCAACGGTTATCACTTTTATCCAGCGCGCGATCATGCAGGGCATCCCGATCCTCTACGGCTCCACGGGCGAGATCCTCACCGAAAAATCGGGCCACCTGAACCTCGGTATTCCCGGCATCATGTACGTGGGCGGCATCTCCGGCGTTATAGGCGCCTTCCTGTATGAAAATAAAATGTCCGGGCAGCCGCTGAATCCCTTCCTTGCCGTAGCGATCCCGCTGCTGTGCTCAGCCGTGGGCTCCCTGCTGATGGGCCTCGTATACTGCTTTCTTACGGTATCGCTGCGCGCGAACCAGAACGTGACCGGTCTTGCCATCACCACCTTCGGCGTGGGCTTCGGCAATTTCTTCGGCGCGTCCCTCGTGAAACTCACGAATTCCGAAGTGCCCTCCGTGGCGCTCTCCGCTACCAGCCGGTTCTTCCGCGCCTCGCTTCCGTTTGCCGATAAACTGGGCGTTGTGGGACAGATCTTCTTCTCCTACGGGTTTATGACCTACGCCGCGATTATCATCGCAGTGATTGCGGGCTTCGTTCTCCGCAAAACGCGCACCGGCCTTTACCTGCGCTCGGTAGGCGAGAGCCCCGCCACCGCGGACGCCGCCGGCATCAACGTGAACCGCTATAAGTATACTGCCACCTGCATCGGCAGCGTGATCGCCGGTTTCGGCGGCCTCTACTACGTAATGGACTATACCTCCGGCGTCTGGTCGAACGACGGTTTCGGCGACCGCGGCTGGCTTGCCATCGCACTGGTCATTTTCGCCGTGTGGCGTCCCGAACTCAGCGTGCCGGGTTCCATCCTGTTCGGCGGACTTTACATTATGTATCTGTTCGTCAACGGCCTTCCCATGCGCGCCGC
>JAEEGL013708621.1_pt1 | contig 27907 bp, 34 predicted proteins | sample 9134231 | NCBI WGS metagenome assembly JAEEGL01 (sample SAMN16246548, study PRJNA631951) | gut metagenome | biome: gut microbiome; feature: rumen; material: fiber-attached | host: Bos | place: Iran: Karaj | collected 2018-10
CTCGTTCACACAACTCTCCGCACCCGAAACCGTGGAAGATACTTCCCAGATTATGTATATCGACCACATGGCACACTTCAACTACAAGGTTGATGACATCGACAAGAGACAGGCTGTAGGCGGTCTTATGGAAGCACTTTCAGCAGAAACTTCCGAAGGACTTGCAGATGTACAGGATAGAGCAATCGCTAACCTTGTAACAGACTCACTTGCAGTAAAGGATGCTTCAACTGCTTATCAGTTAACCGCAAACAACATCCTTGAGAAACTGCTTGTTGCTCATCAGTTGCTTATGGAAAACGATGTACCTATGTCAACAAAGGTAACTGTAACGCTCGCACCTTGGGCGGCTACTCTTTATAAGCAGGCTATGGCGGCTATTGACACCGACAACTCCGCACTCCTTAAGAATGGTCTTATCGGACAGTTCGACGGAATGGACATCAAGGTATCAAACAACTGCTACAAGAATGTTTCAAACGAGTATGGCTTTATGGTAAGAACCGACAGAGCAATCGCATTTGCTCGTCCTATGATACACACCGAGCCTTACAGACCCGAACTTGACTTCTCCGACGCAGTTAAGGGCTTCATTCTCTACGGTACAAAGATTGTCAGACCGAAGGAAATGATTGTTATGAACTGCAAAGCATAATAGAAAGGAGATAAGATAATGGCAGACATTTCAAGAGTAAAAACCATTAGACACAGTGTAGTAGAATATACTCCTGTCGCACTTGCCACCACAGGCAAGACTATTGATTTCGAAGGCGTTGATGAGAATTGTGTTCTCCTTATCAGTGGTACTGCGGCTGATACCGTTACCGTTGTAAAGGGCGACCACATTCAGGGCGTTGCAGACCTTGAACTCACTATCGCCGCCAACAAGACCTATGCGGTTGCAATTCCTTCTATGGAATTTAAGAATGTATCTGGAACTAACAAGGGATGCGTTGTAGTGAAGGGTGCTTCTACCACAAAGGTAGCAGTCGTAGAAATCGACCAGTTATAATTTTTAAAGGACTATGGGGGCGTAATGCCCCCTTTTCTTTTTAGGAGAAAGAAAATGACTTTATTAGAGTTTAAATCAAGAATAAAAAGTCTTGGCTTTGAAGAGGACTCCACAATCAACGAGGCTGAATACCAAGAAATAATCATTAACAGCCTTAACAGGGCTTTGCAATATATTTATGACTCTACAGTTAAACTGATGATACCTTACTATGAAAGGGAACTTGGATATACTCCAACAAGACCTGCAATAGTAACATTGGACACACCAGATGACTATGAGATAGATTTGCCCGAAGACTTGGTAGAGATTATGCCACTTCTTACGGCATACCACATTTGGCTCGATGATGACCTCACAAAAGCCACTATGTATTACAACAACTTCGTGCAGAAGAGAGACGACATAATAAACGCAAACAATTCAACCGTAAAGGCGACTATTATGCCAACGATAGATGGCACTAAATATTTTGGAATAGGGTGGTGAGTTTATGGCATTACAACAGATGGAAGTACCCGAAAGCCCAAAACTTTACACTAAAAAATATCAGTCATTGCTTGGCGTTGACTTTTCCTGCGACATAACGGAAGTAGACCAGAGAAGAACCCCAACGGGAGTAAATATGATTTCGGATGAGGGTGCTAATCCCGTAAAGCGAGTGGGATGGAGAGTCATAGATACGCTCCCATCTGGGGCGGGCGAAATAAAGAAACTCGCAACAATGGAAAATGATACGGAAGACACTACTATCGACCTCTTTATTTTCATAATTGCAACACATGGCATATATAGGGTTGCAAGGAGAAACTCGCACTCTTCTGATACCATAACAAGGATTTATCCTTCGGAAAGCGATAACGCATTAACGAATAGGCTTGATGGAAGTTTTGTGTTCTTTGGTGGGAAATTATATGCATTCCTCACAGAAAAGAATGCTTCCGGGAATTTGGTGGCTTCTTACATTCGTGAAATGACACAGGATGGGGCTATTGCAGAAGAACCGGAATATTATGTACCGGAAGCAACAATAAACATCATACCCAATGGTACGGGCGGTGTGTCTTTAGAAGCAATCAATCTTTTAACATCAAAGAGAATGTATAGTTTCCAAGGCGATGGTACTTCTACCACATATTATCTTTACCCTAAAAAAGTAAGAACTATGCCAGAGTACAAAAGAATACTCAACGATGTAAAGGTAGAGGTAATGGACTCTAATGGCGAGTGGCAGACTATGACTGTTGGCACAGACTATACGCTTTCAAATGCTGCTTCGATTTCGTACTATGATAAAAACAAGGCGGCTAAAAGCGGCACTGTTGTGGATGCTAAAATAGTTTTCACTTCTGCACATGAAGCGGATGCGTCTCTTGGCTCTGATAATGTAAGGATAACCTTTACCCCGATCGTAATGAAGCATACATACAACAATACCGTTTATGATGGCGAATACAAAGAGGGAAGTCAAGGGATATGCTCGGCAAGGGCTACTGCGGTATATGGGCACACCACCACAGACAGAGTTTTTGTTGCAAGTGGCATAGAGCCAAACAAGGTGCATTATTCATCAGTAAACGATATAACATACTTCCCGGATAACAATTGGTTCAATGTAGGATATGACACCAACGAGATACAGGGAATGATTAGGGTAAGTGACTACCTTGCAGTAATCAAGAATGACTCCGTATATGACAACACTATGTATCTTATAAGAGGAAGTTTCCTCGAAGATGACATGGTATTTACGGTAGTGCCAACCTCGGCAAAATTAGGGTCAATAGCCCCAAATAGTTTGATGACTCTCATAGACGAGCCATTATTCCTTACAAGAAGTGGTGTGTTTGGCATAGCCAATGTATCTTATTCTACAGAAAAAACGATCAGAAACCGCTCAAGATTTCTTGATAAGAAGTTGGTTAAAGAACCAAACCTTGCCGAAGCGTGCTCTGCCGTATGGAACAAATATTATCTGCTTTGTGTAAATGACCACTGCTACATACTTGATGGAAGAAAGCAGGGCTATGACGATACGGGCAATACCGATTTTCAGTATGAAGCATACTATTGGGAGAACATTCCTGCCAAGTGCTTTGCAACATTCAACGAAGAGTTATACTTCGCTTCTTCCGAAGGCAAATTATGTAAATTCAATACCGATGTAAAAGACAGAACGAAGTATTGTGATAATGGTTTGGAAGTATGGACAGAAGTAAGCGGCGAATGGTATTTCAGCCTTACCGATAAAAACGGTGATGACGAGGTAGTTGCAGACATCATTTATTGTGAATGGTCAACACTTCTTGACGATGATGGAGCACCTCAATATTTCAAGACATTAAACAAGAAGGGAAACCTTGTTACGCTGTTACCACAAGTAAAGACTTCCGCAGATGTTGCCCTAATAAAAGACGGAGTGAAATGGCGTACCCTTGATACTTACTATGCAAACATCTTCGACTGGTCGGCTCTCAACTTTGCGGAGTTCCCGTTCACATCCAACATAACCGCAAGAGACGACTTTGTTAGAAAGAAAGTGAAAAAGTACAAGAGACTCCAAATCATTATAAGCAACAACGGAATGTTTGAACCTTTTGGTATTTTGGGCATTACAAAGACATATTATTATGGCAATTTTGCTAAATAGAAAGGAACGAAAATGGCACTTTCAGATTTAAAGATTACTAATACAGATACACAGAACAAGAAAATATCAGACATAGAAGGCGACACTTTAATAGGAACTCCTGCCGATAACAAGGCAAAGTTTGACGCATATTGCGAACTGATAAAAACGAGGTTCAACGACCTTATAGACTCTATCAATGATGGCTTTGTTTTTAGCGGTGGTGAGTATGTTATCAACCCTTCCGCTATACAGGATGCCTCTTCAAGTCATAAAGGTTTGATGAGTGCCGAAGACAAGGCAAAGTTAGACCAGATGCTCGTGCAGGTAGCACAAGTGGCAGACGGAGTATTAGCACCACCAACAAGCGATGCGGTATTTGATGCTATTCAGACCATTTCGGGTATTGCTCCAGATATTGCAGATTATGTTGAGAGTTTTACAACAGTAAGGCGAAATGACCAAAATATGGCTTGGGGCGGTGCTACTGAAGTTTATTGGGGCATAAGGAAATGGCATAGTGGTATTTGCGAAGTTTGGATAGATAGGTCGAAAAATGGCGATACAACATATTATGGTACTGTTCCATGTGATTACAACCCAGACTTCGAATATTTATCTTCGGAAAACCTTTATTACTATAATCTTGAAAGACTTATATATCCAGATGCGGCAGGGTTCATTTCAGCACCAAACGAATTTGTGTCCTTGGTACAAAATGCAAACGCAATAGACACTTGGTTAGTGCCAAGGGCGGTTTCATCTAATGCCAATAGGCGTTATGGCACACAGGCATATAGACTCCTTCGAACATCAGAACCAACGTCATCAACGAGAAGCCACTGGTTAAGTGTTTATGCGATAGGTAAATGGAAATAAGGGGGTGGCAAAATGCAATCAATCAAAGGCACAACTATTACCCTTACAAGGGGCGATACCCTTATTACCCACCTCAATTTAAGGCAGAACAATGTAGCATTTTCACCAGAGAGTGGTGATGTAATAGAGTTCAAAGTTGGCTACAAGCAGATGAATGCCGCAAGGACAGCCTTTGTGCGAGAGGGAGCAATAATCGAAAAGGTAATCGACAATACCGATATGCTATTGCGTCTTGACCCCGAAGATACTAAAGACCTTGAGTTCGGCACTTATGTTTATGACCTTCAGATTACTTTTGAGGATGGCAGGGTAGACACATTCATAAATTGTGCATATTTCATTTTAAATCCAGAGGTGTGATATGGCAGATATATTTTCAAGACCAATACAAATAAATGCAGAACTATCGCCACAAGGGACTCTGACTGCGGAATTAACTCCTAACGAAACGCTTGATGGCGAGTTGAGCATACCAAGACAGGTAGAGGTCGTCGGCAACTATGAAACCCTGCGGAATAAGCCAAGCATTAACGATGTCGAACTAACAGGAAATAAGTCGTCTTCTGATTTGGGGCTTGCAAATGCGACACACACTCATACAAAGAGCGACATAACCGACTTTACACACACTCATACCAAGGATGAAATCACCGACTTTACACATACTCATACAAAGAATGAAATCACCGATTTCCCAACACTTGCAGAAGTAGCAACAAGCGGAGACTATGATGATTTGTTGAACAAACCAAATTTGTCCGAAGTAGCAACGAGTGGTGATTATGACGATTTATCCAACAAGCCAAATATTCCTGCAAAGACATCCGATCTTACAAATGACTCGGGCTTTATAAGTCAAGAAACAGACCCAACCGTTCCAAGTTGGGCAAAGCAAGAAACAAAGCCAACCTATACCGCAAGTGAAGTTGGAGCATTGCCCGATAACACGGTAATTCCCTCAAAAACATCAGACCTCACTAACGATGATGGATTTATAAGTTCTCCGAATGTTGTGTATTGTACCTGCGACACAGGCGGTGGGACTGCGGCAAAGGTGGCGACCATCGTGAGCGGTACTCTTACTTCACTCAATGCAGGCGACCAAGCGATAGTCAAGTTCACCAACACAAATACAGTAGCAAACCCTACTCTTAAGATAGGGAACACCGATGCCAAAGCGATTAAGAGGTACGGAACAACAGCACCATCAACCACGCTTGCTACATCGTGGAACGCAGGCAATTCATTCCTGTTCGTCTATGACGGAAATTATTGGCAGATGGTTTCTTGGATTAACACCGCTTATTCCGAAATATCTGTAGCAAACATCACGAATGGCTCAAGTACATCAACAGGGCTTGTTAGTGGCAGAAGAGCCAAGAGTGCGGTAGAAGCATTTGCACCTGTTAAGGATGTGAAAGTCAACGGAACATCGGTAGTGAGTAGCGGAGAAGCACAGATACCCGAAATACCTACATTGATTTCCGACCTCACAAATGATAGTGGCTTCATCACGCACGATGAGATATTCACCGACCTCGGGTCAGTAGACACCGAACAGTACGAGGATGACGTATACTTATTCCTCAACACCTTAACAGAAGACGGTTGGTACAAGTTCTTTTGGAATAATGGCGATGACTACTCCTATTTCGTACAGGTACAATCCATTGAAAGCGATGGTGTAACATTCGTCAACCAACACTATTGGGGACTTGAGGAAAGCCCTATGGCGGAATATATAAGAGGTTTGACTGTTGAAGATGGCGAAGTGGTCAGCGATGAAACAACGTCATATATGACACTTGAAACCGCCTACAACATATTTGCACCGAAAAGCCATACGCATTACAGAACGGACTCCAAAGCGGTATCTGTGTGGGACTATTGTGATGGGAGTCAAATCAGTATGCAGAATGGGTCGCCAATTCTTTACACCGACATACTTAATCAAAAACAGTATTTGATTGAAACTTGGCAGGCGATAAGACAACCGACTTACAAATATCAAAAGGTAACAGACCTCATAGATTGTAGTGTATTCTATCAAAGAAGCGGAGTATATCAAAGCGGTGTAACTACTTGGGGCGATTGGTATAAATTCAGTGGAACAATATTTGACCCAAGCGGAAGATAAGGAGAGATTAAATGTATATAGTAATAGAAATACAGAACGATAACGGAAATGTAACAGCAACACCATTAGCCTATGAGAACTACAATCAGGCTTTGAATAAATACTACGACATCTTAAGATATGCGTGTGTAACAAGTCTCAAAAGGCATTCGGCTTGCATCCTTGATGAGTATGGCGAGGTGCTGAAGAACGAGAGTTACGAGAACAAATAAAATACTATGGATAATTACGGAACACCCAAATTTCCATATATATGGAAAGAGATAAAAAAACTAATAAACGAAAATGTAACGAAACTCAAGAAAGTTATAGATAATGAGTCGGCAGAACTTAAAACGCTCATAGATAACGAGTCGGCAGAACTTACAACACTCATAGATAGCAAAGTATCAGCATCGGCAACAAGTGGCTCGGGGACTGTGTCAAATGTAGCCACAGGCACAACGATCAAAAACCTCACTTCCGTTACTCTCTCCGATGCAGGCGTATATATGCTTATAGGTTTGGCGAGATTTCCTGCCAATGCGAATGGCAGACGAGGACTTGCGTGGGGTAGTACCACCACAGGATATTTCGACAGTTCGCTTGTAGTAGTACCGCCTGTTACGGAAAGCAACGGTATCACAAGAATACAGTCTATGGCTATCGTTACGGTTGCATCATCTTTCAATGTGTACCTGAATTGCTATCATACCGCAGGCACTCAACTGAATGTGGATTATTATTGGCGTTATTTAAAACTCGCATAAGGAGCAAAAATGAAAGCAATAGATGTATCAACATTTCAGTCAAATATTGACTGGGAAAAAGTAAAAGAAGACGGTGTAAAAGCGGTCATAATCCGAGCAGGCTTCAAGAAAACAAAAGACAATATGTTTGAGAACCACATTATTGGAGCGAGGAAGGCAGGACTTCACATTGGCATATATTGGTTTGGGTACGCCTATACTGATGAACAGGCTAAAGAAGAAGCAGAGTTCTGCCTTAAAGTCATAAAGCCATACAAGGAAGTAATAGACCTTCCGGTGTTCTACGATTGGGAGTATGACTCTATGAGATATGCAGTAAGCCACGAAGTAAGCCCTACAAAAACATCAATAACAAGATGGAACAAAATCTTTTGTGAGGAAGTCAAGAAAGCAGGATTTAAAGCAGGCGTTTACTACAATCTCGATTATAAGAAAAACTATCTTGACCTATCAAAGTTGCCCTATTACAAATGGCTTGCTTGGTACACCGATAAAGAAGACAAAACCGTTGATATTCAACAGTACACATCAAAGGGCGATGTAAACGGCATCAAAGGGGATGTCGATATGGACAAACTTTATACTAAATTTTGGGAGGAAAAAATGGCAATCGTTGAATTTAAAGGCAATCTCACAAAGCATTTCAGCCTTGCAGAGTACACTGTTAGTAACGCACCAAGCATTACTTTGGAAATCAACAAGAGGGTGATGGACTTTGCGAACTTACTTGAAGAGTTCAGAGTCTGGCTTAAAAGACCTATGACCGTTACAAGTTGGAAGCGTTCAGTAGCACTTAACAAGAGCGTAGGTGGAGTGGCAAATTCAAACCACTTATACGGTACTGCTTGTGATTGGCATACCAACATCGTGATAACCGAAAAGAAGTTTATCAAATATGCCAAGAAATGGAAGCGTATATGCAAGAAACACGGTTTTGTAGGCGAAGCGGGATTTTATCCTTGGGGCATCCATTTAGGCATACAGACCGACGCTCAAATCAAGGCAAATGGCGGTAAGTTCTTCCATTGGAAGACAGTATATGTAAAAGACCCGAAGACGGGTAAGGAAATCGCAAAACAGACAAATAACCCTTATAAGATTTAGAAAGGTATTCAAAGAAATGACGGAGTCAATCATAATCGCAATAATTACTGGTGCTGTAACCCTTATTGGGGTATTGATGTCAAACAATAAGCACGATGCAGTAATCGACACTAAACTTGAAAATTTGGCAGAAGAAGTGAGAAAGCACAACAACTTTGCCGAAAAGATACCTGCTATGGGAGCGAAAATTGACTCGCTTGACCATAGGGTTGAAATTATCGAAAAGAAAATGTGAGGTGGAAAAAATGAGCAACAAAACATTTGACATTCTTAAGTGGCTTGCAATAATTGCATTCCCTGCTTTAGCAACATTTTATGGTGTTGTAGCAAAGATTTGGGGACTTCCCTATGGGGCAGAAATCCCTGCAACCATTACGGCTACGGCTACACTTTTAGGAGTGTTATTAGGTATCAGCACCATTCAGTATAATAAGGAGTCAAGAAATGGCAAGTAATGGAAAGAAAGGCAATACAAAAAAAGGAGCGGCATATAGTGGTTTAGAGGTAACTGTTGTTAAGCCCAAAAATGCCCCCGATCAAGTGCCGGATTACATGGCAACAGACCCTAATGCAACTATGCCTACTGTTGCACCAATGGGTAATGTGCCCAAGGCAACAAATGCAGTAAACGCAGGAGTTGGGTATCTTAATCAGATAGACCCACATTCTGCCAATATGTTTGGCAATGCCGCAGGCATACTCATAGACAATGGGGCGGTAGAAGCATATAACAATGCTCGTAACAACACCATAAATATGACCAACCGCCAGTACAACGATAATGCAAGAAGTTATTATCAGATGTATAAGCAGAACCAAAACAGACTTGGCGAAAACCTTTCAAGGCTTGGTATCAATGGCGGTGCATCCGAGACTGCGGCTCTCAATCAGTTAAACAACTATTCGGGAAACATTTACAACAATCAGCAGGCAAAATCCAATGCCTTGGATAATATCAATGCCGAATACGATAAAATAATCGCACAGAACTCTGCCGATATTGCTTCAAAACTCGCAGATATGTATTACAACCTTGGTAGTGGATTGTTAGCAGAAAAGAGACAAAATCAGAGAGAAGATTTCCTTCGTGGCATTGAGTACAAGAGAGAAGACTTCCTTCGTAACCAGACACACGATTGGGAAATGGAGTCTACTAATTATGACAGAGCACTCACACAGGCACAGTACACAGGCGACTTCTCCATTATGCAGAACTTTGGCTGGTCTGACAAAGATGTTAAGAATGCCAATGATTTGTTCGCAAATGGTGGTAGTGGTAGTGGTAGCGGTTCATCCGGTGGTGGGCGCTCCGGTGGCAGAAGTTATAGTGGCTACGGCGGCTATGGTGGCTCTGGTGGCGGTGACCCAGACATTGATATGACCAAATTTAAGGAAGAAACCGGATTTGACCCTACCCAGTTAGCAAACGGTATGCTTGGCATTTGGAATAGCACAAAAAGCAATTTCCTTAATGGCTATATGGGCAAAGGCAAAGGCAATAGCAAATCATCAGGCTCTAACAACAGCGGGAAATCAAATAACTCATCGAGCGGTACACAATCGACTGGAAACGATAAAAAGTACAGAAATTTGATGACCGTGATCAGAAATGCCGCCGGCTCTGCATCGGCACTTAACAAGGCGGAACAGGCAATTTACAGCAGTTATGAAAAAGACGCATCAAAGAACCTCTCGAAAGCACAACTCCAGAAACTTATGACCATGTTAAATGAATATAAAAGAACGCTTGGCAAGAAAGGTGGCTCTGGTGGTGGTTCGAGCGTAAACAAGAGCGTAAATTCTCAAACATATAAGTAAAGGACTTTAATTATGACTTTAGCAGCAGGAAAAAGATTAAAAAAGAGAAAAGAAGAAGAACGCAGAACGGGGCAGACCCAAAGCAATAGTGCGTCTCGTGCGGCTCAAGACATAAAACAAAGGGTTCAGGATGGTGACTCAAGATATGGGAATACCACAAAGCAGGGCACAAGGCAAAGCGTTCAGGACAACAACTCAAAATATGGAGATGTTACAAAAGGAAGAGCCGTCACATGGTCTGAAAGATCAGAAGGTCGCCGGGGCTTAAAGACTTTTGCAAGAGATTTCAACAAGCCCACAAACCCTGATGCTACTGGAAATATCAATCCGTATAGTAGAACAACACACGCTTCGGGAAATAGACTTCCGAGTAGCGTAGAAAAATCTAACAAAAGAATAAACGAAAGAAGTCTCGTTAATGTAGACCCCGAACTTCGTCAGAATGCACAGTGGGTAGCATCCACAAACCCGGGTGCTAAATTTTTGGGGAACTTTACCGAGGCTACTTTAGACTATTCACCAATAGGTCTTGCCCACACTTTGGCGACAGGAAACACAATAAGCAATAAACTCAACGAAGGCAATCAATATAGCGATGAATTTCAGAGTGGTGCATCTGCCACCGCCGGAAGATTTGTAGGTATGGGTACTGGACTCCGTATGTTTAGAATGCCTTTTATGCGTGGTTATCAGCAGGCGGCAAATACGGTTTTAAACGGGACTAAACTTGGAAGTGCTATAAAAGCAACATCTGTAGCGGGAAAAATTGGTCAGAAGTTCGGAGCAAATGTCGGGCAGGAAATGATTGCTAATGGATTAGCGGAAACTATGGCTGATCTCTCGCTGGGCGTTGGAGAAAATGCGGTAATCAGTTATGGCGAAGGCTATAGAGGTTCAGACCTTGCGAAAGCCACAGCACTCAACACAGCGGCTGACCTTGCGTTTGGTGGCATTTTAGGTGGCGCTGGTATTGGGGCAAAAGCCATTGGTTCAAGAATAAACGCAAAAGCAATTGGCAACGAAAGCATCGCTAAAATCATAGGCAATGCCAAAAACCGTGACGAAGCCCTTGATGCACTTAAGAATAGGGGCATGGACTTAAAGACCAATAGCCTTGATAGTGCAAACATTGGTCAGCGTGTAAGACAGGCATCTGCAAGCAAAGGCACGGAATATACAAACGAGTACCGTAAAATACTTAACATGAGCGATGACGAGTTCATGAGATATAAGAACGGTGAAAACCCAAGAGTGGAAACACCGGAGCCTGTTGTAAACGAACCCAAAGCAAACGCAAAGCCTTCGGAAAGTGTTAAATCGGAAGAGCCTGTATCGGCTGCGAAGGAAAAGCCAACCATATCAGGGTTAAACAAAACAAGGCGAAAAATAAGCAAGGAGAGTGTATATAATGCTTATTCGGAAGACGAAATAGCCAAAGCGGTAGATCAGAACAAAGCAACGGTAAACATCTCTTCTAATGGTGAAGTCACCTCATCACCAAAGACTGATACAAAGCCAAAGGCTAAAAAGAGCAAGTCTTCCAATGCAGAAGCCAAGCCCAAAAGCAAAACATCAAAAGGTGCTGTTGCTAACGAAGCCAAGGGGAAGGAAACGCCAAAAGCCAATAAATCGAAGAAGGTAGCAGAGCCACAAGAGGAAATGAAAATTGGGGCAGAACCTACCAAGAAAGGCGAAACAAAGCCAAAGGGCAAAGCGAAAAACACAAAGCCAAAAGAAACAGGCAAGACAAAGCCACAAACCGAAATAGCAAATAAGAGTTACCATGACAAAATGTCCGAATATACAGAGCCATATAAGTTTTCTGCTAAAGATGCTATTGACGAATTGGATAGCAAAGGCGAAACACGGCTTGGTGGGTATGGGCACATCAGCAAGAAATCGGATGGCAGTTACAACCTGTTTGTTAATGGTGAGGGAGACAAGACTCTTTCCAGAGCAGAAGTTGAAGCACATATAGACAAGGCAATAAAAAGGCTGAATGCCGATGAAGAGCGCCTTGTCCACACAAGAGTGACGCCTTTAACGGAAGCGGAAAATGCAAGGTTAAAAGAGATTGAGGAAAAGGTTGCTTCCTTAAACGAAGAGTCCAAAGAAGCCGCAGATCAGTTGAAAAAGAATAAATACAAAGACCTTGATAAGTATGACAAAGAAGCAGCCAAGAGAGGTCACGAAGTCGCAGAACTTAAGAGGGAAGAATATGAGATAATTCATAAAGAACCAACTGCGGAGAAAACCTCTAAACCTAAAGAAAAAACATCTGCTGAAACCAACAAAAAGAAGAAATCCCTGCCAACAAAAAAAGAGCAGGAAAATGCAAAGGTAGAAGCAACTCAAAAGCCAAAAGAGGAAACAGGCAAACAGAAGGCAAAGAATGAACTTCCAAAGGGAGAAGAAGTTGAAGCCAAAACATCTGCAAAGAAGGCAACTAAAGCAAAAGTTCATAACAATCTGAAAAAAGAGGTCATTATTAGCAGAATGCAGGATGCCGGCATAGAGTTCCCGAATGACCCAAATTCATATACAAAAGAACAATTGCTTGCACTTAATCGTGGGGATGCCAACTTCGAAGAAGCAGTTGCTAAAACCAAGAATACCGCAAAAGGTAAAAAAGCAAAGAAAACGGAAATAGACCTTTTTGAGTACGATGATATTTATGCTTCGTCAAAAAACGATAATGTCATTAAAGAAAAACTGCTTGATAAATACATACAGAACAAAGAGTCTTTAGGCGAGCCATTAAGCAAAGAGGATATTGGAAAACTAAAAGGCTTGGATGCCGATCAGATGTATAAGGTTGTTGAGCAGGATGTCTTAAAAAGATCGGGATTTAAAACCGCTGATGACTACTATGACCATCGTTTGGCAGCAAAAGAAGCGGAACGCCCGGAACTCGTTAGAACCAATAAAGAGGTTGAACTCCGTTCCGACAAATTAAACAAGGGAAAAAGCGATGCATACACAGCCAATAATGGCGAAATAAACCCTTATACCGGGAAGGCATACAAGAATGTTTCCGACACACAGGCGGCAAAAAAAATCGTGCCATATCTCGAAAGACATTTTGCAACCGACTCGCATCCTACAACAAAGTTCATTGGTATTCAGTTGGACATGAAAGAAGATGAAGTAAGGAAGTTCATCGAAGAGTCCGGGGACTATGTTATAAAAGGCGAAAAGTCAAATGTATATCCAAAAGAAAGTGCATCGGTAACGGTAGACGCTCCTGAAGCAAAAGCCACGGAAACCATGTCGGGTTATACAATGACTATGGCAGATACCACATCCGGGAATGGCAAGAAACTACCAAAGAAACTCACAAGACAAAATGCAGAGCAAGCCCTTGAAAGACGGTATAACAAGGCACTTGAAAATCAGTATGCAAAGATGAGTGATGAGTCACTTACAAAGTCAAACAAAACTCAAAAGCAAAACAAGAAAGTTCTTGACACAAGTAAGTTAGACAACATAAAAGTGGACACATCCGGCGACATACGGACAACCGTTGATATTGGCTCACCAAAAGAAAAGACACTTAAAGAGAAATGGACTTCGTTCAAGAAAAAGGTTAGAAGAGACATAATAGACTCGTCAGACGAACTTCGTCAAATGGACAAGGCTATTGGAAACACAAAACTGGAAGAAACCTATAAGATGAGTCAGGGAAGCCGGGCACAGGCGGCTCACCAACTTATTATCCGAGCAACGGATAGAAACGGTAATGCCTTGAAGTTCAAAGACAAAGATGGCAATGTTATTAACAGGTCATTTAGAGATGTGTTCAAGGATTACAAGGGCAATATGGATGACATCACATCATACATGATGTATAAGCATGAAATAGACCGTTCCTTGCAGTCCAACAAAAACTCATTGAGCCTTTCAATTTTTGGGTATAACAAGGAAGAAGCGGAACAGGCGGCAAATGCTGTAGTCAGTGCGTTCCCGGAAATGAAAGCACATAAGGATGACATATCAAGTTGGCTTCAGAACGGGATGCAAAATGATAGTACATACAGAGCATTCAAGAAAGAGTTTGATGGCTTTGATAATGTCATTCAGAAACTTAATTCCATAAAGTCGGAGAAAGCCAAAAATGCCGTTAGCCTTCTTGAAGAGAAATACGGGAAAGCAAAATTAGACAAGTTATCAAAAGAGTTTAACGAAACCTATAACAAGTGGTTTGACGAATGGGCTATAAAAAGCGGACTCGTTGATAAAGACCTTGTAAAAGAATGGCGTGGCAAATATCACAACTACATCCCAACATTTAGAGTGAAGGATGTTGGTTCGGGTGCTATGAGAACTCTTGACTCGCCCGATGTTTTCCATTCCGTAAAGGGAAATGGCAACGAAGCAAAACTTCTTGGGGTGGAAGATCAGTTGGGAATTATGATTGGTCGTGTTACAAGTGCCGCAAGAAGGAACGAGATGAACCTTGGCATATACAAGGCAATCAAAGACAACCCCGGGAAGGGCTTTGGAAGGATATTGAGCGTATCTGATGATGCCATAGGAGATATTGATAATGCCCTGAAAGAGGTTGGAACATCTACGAGCGATGTTATCAATGGCAGCAAGAAGATGTCGGTACTTGTTAATGGCAAAAAGGTCACGATGGAAATATCCGACGAATTAGCCGCCACATTAAGGGCTATGCAGGATGGTGCTGATACGGGCATTATGACAAGGCTTGGTAAGTCCTTAACCAACCCCATTAAGTTTGGTATTACAGGTGGCAACCCTACATTCGTAGTAGCAAATGCTCTGCGTGATATGGCGACCGCTTTAATCCAGAGCGAACACAATATGGGAAAGACCGTATCGGGCTGGGGCAAAGCAATTAAAGGAATGACCGGATTAAACAAAGAATATGCCGATTTGCTTAAGAGATATAAGTTTGCCGGCGGCGAAATGGCAGGCTACTATGTTCAGGGCAAAGGTTTCGATACATCCGCTTTGCTTCAAAAGAAGGGCATAAAAGGTGTCATCAATAAGGTTGGTGAAGTATTATCCTTCTTGGGAGAACAGGGCGAAACAGTCCCAAGATTTGGCGAGTTCATCAACACAATGGAGAAGACGGGAGACTTCTACAAAGCGGTAAGAGATGCGGCGGAAGTAACCGTTGACTTCTCAAAGCATGGCGCTTCAGACGGAGCGAAATTGCTGGATGCATGGACACTGTATCTAAACGCAGGTCTTCAGGGTATTGATAAGTTTGCAAGAGTAATGTCTAAAAACCCCGTTAGAACGACCGGAAGAGCATCTTTAGTGGTTGGCTTGCCCGCAGCGATGCTGCTTGCAGTAAATCATGACAACCCTTGGTATCAGGAACTATCTGATAGAACAAGGCAAAACTATTTCTGCATACCAAAACTCGATGGTGAAAAAGATAGCGATGGCAACTGTAAGGAGTTTATAAGGCTTCCTATGAACAGAGAGTATGGTGCGGTAATTGGCGCGGGGCTTGACAGTATTTGGAGAGCGATAAAGGGAGACGAAAACCCAACAAGTGGATTTGCAACCACCATAAAGGAAAACTTCCTTCCAAGCAATCCACTAACCGACAATGTGCTTGCACCGCTTTTGATAAACATACCCACTAACAAAGATTACAAGGATGCGAAGATACTTACAAGTTCAGAGTTTGAAGATTTTAAAGCGGGCAAAAATGCCGATCTTCAATACGATGCATCAACAAGCAATGCAGCAATGGATGTTGCCAAACTTGCAAACAAAATAATGGGTGATAAAAATATTCCGATACTTAAGTATATCAAGTCACCTAAACTTGTTGATTACCTTCTTGACTCTTATGGTGGATATTATGGGCAGGTTACTCAAGCCGGTACCATGCAGGACAACAAGACACTTGGAGATGCAGCATCAAATGTTCTGATAAAGCCATACACCAATAAGTTTTCAGCCGACCCAAGATATTCAAGCCAGACAATAGATAGGGCATTTGACACACTCGCAGAGTACAAGTCGGAGCAGAAACGGGCAGCAAGCGAAGGCGATGAATGGAGTGAAGCACACGCAAAATATGATGCGGCATACAAGGTAATGAAGTCCATATATGACTCTATGGATGCGGAAAAGGCAATAAAGGAAGACCCTAATCTCACACAAGATGAAAAAGACAAACAGATTAAGGAACTCCGTGAGGCTCGAATTGAACTCGCAAAGACAATAGAAGACGAAGCGGATGCCGCTGCCAAAGAATACAAAGAAGCACCAACCTTCTCAAGCCTTAATGACACCGCAAAAGAGAAGTGGACAACCAATCTTGGACTCACCAAAGAAGAATGGGCTAAAAACTACAAAGAAATCATTGATACCTACAACGAGAAAATGGAAGAAACCGGGTACGGAACAACAATCGGCGAAAAGCGTTTCAGACTACTCGAAAATGGCATCACCTCTTATGAAGTGGCACAATCAATTCTGGGAAAGAACACCTCAAAGACAGAATGGGAAGAAGCCATAAAATCATACAAAGATGGCGTAACGCTAAAAGATGTCGAAGAGGAAGCACGACTTGAAGCCGAGAAGAGAGAACGGCAGAAATACATGACCACAGAAGAGAAGAAGTTTGAAAATAACTTCAAAGAAAGTGTTACTAAAGGTTATGATGGAAAGACGGTTTCCCAAAGCGTTGTAGACGAGTACATCGCAAGAGTAAAGTATGCGGATAGTCAGAACGATAAGAACGGTTCGATCAGACAGGCAGAAGCCCGGGCAGCATTAGACTCTATGCCAAACCTTACAAGGGCACAGAAAGCATATCTTTGGTCTATTTCAAGTGATTGGAAAACAAATCCTTACAACTAACTTTAAAGGGGGCTTTATGCCCCCTCTTTTCTTTTGCCCTACTATACTATATCTTGTGTTTATATTGTAAACCAATACTAAATGTTCCACACTGGCAGTGTGGGGGTCAGGGGTTCGAATCCCCTACGCTCCACCATTAACCATTTTTTACGGAAGTCCTTACTCCTTCGGGGGTTTGGGCTTCTTTTTTTATGCGTTCATTTGCTCAAATGTTATTGTAAACAAATCCTCGTCTATATGACTATATATAGATGCAGTCAAATCTATCTTTGAGTGCCCCATAAGTTTTTGTGCGACTCTTATATCTATGCCCTTCTTCTGTAAATCGGTACAGAATGTATGCCTAAAACAATATGGCACAAGGTCGGGAGCATTGCCCATCTTCTCTTTTAAAGGTTTCCATCGCCTTTTCAAAGTCTTCTCGCTTATGTGGCAGATATGCCCCTGTAAGGCTCTGTTTTGCGTTTTGAGAGACTTTTGTATCAGTATCGACAAATTGGTTGGAAGCGGAATATTCCTTATGGCGTTTTGAGTCTTTGTCCCACGGACATGGAGTGCCGGAACTCCTGCTATTTCTATGATGTCAGACTCTTTTATATCCCTTGCTTCGGATGGTCTTAACCCACAATAGTACATAAATGCAAAAGGCAAATAGATCGGGTCTTCGACTTCTTCAAGGAATGCTTTTCTTTCATCATTTGTGAGTGACCTTCGGGTCTTGGTTGTTCCCGTTGGCTTCACAATGTTTCTTGATGGGTTTCTGCTTATTATATCGTTGTCTATAGCCCTTTCAAAAAGAAAATCCATCATTTGCTTCGTCTGATTTATCTGGAATGCCGATCTCCCAACCTGATGGTTAATACATCTTTGGCAGTCTATGGGTTTGATTTCTTCCACAGGCATATCTCCTATATATAATAGTATGCAATTTTTTAATCGGTTGTTGTAATTGTAATAATATTTTGTCCCTTCTTTTAGGTTGGGTTTATATACACTGATACAAGTGTCCGCCCATTCTTTTAATGTCATGTCATATCCTTTCCGTATAGTAGGGCAAAGGATTTACTTGTGTCTTAAGCATTCTATTTCCCCTGCTGTAAGTGGCGAGTGAAAGTCATCGTTATAGTAATGCTTCAGTTCGTGTTCTACAGACTCTGCGATTTTATTCAAACCACAATTCCCATTAAGCACCATAGTGTAATATTCGCCATCCGGTTCGGTACACTCCGCAAGGTATGCTCCGATGCTGCTTGGAAGATAGTCTACTATTATATATCTAATATTATATATATCCATTTTATCCCCCTTCTGTTTTTAAACTACTTCATTCTCTCTATCATGTTTAAAACAAGTTCCAAATCTTCCTTTTTTAAATCCGTGGATGCGTCAAAAAGTATTTTCAGTTCGGGGCGTTCCTTTAACATTTGTGTCATAGCCTGAACTTCCGGGTCTATGTAATATTCAAGGGTGGGGTCTTCGCTATCACCTAATAAGTAGCCAACGGTAACGCCAAAATATTCCGCTGCCTTTTGGAGTGAAGAAGCGTTTGGTATTTGGTTAGTCCATCTTCGGACAGTGCCATTACCAAGACCCAAGGTCATTTCAAGTTTTCTAACAGAGATGCCATCTCTTTCACATAGTGCTCTAATTCTTTCGGTAATGCCCATAGAAAAACTCCTTTCAAAAAATTTCAAATTTCCTATTGACATTGTAGTGAATATGCTATATAATGGCATTACAAAACATAGCCAATATGCGACAATGCCATAGGGCATGGGGTTGATAATAAGTTGTTTAGGGACTCTTATTATAGTTTATATGCTACACATTGTCAAGGGGCAGTTTTGTAGAAAGGCGATTATGGACATATATAAGAATGTAAAGAAAATCGCCGACCGTAAGGGTTTTAGTATAAGAGAACTTGAAAGAATGGCAGGTATAGGAAACGGTAGGATTAGGCATTGGAACGAACAAAGCCCAACCGTGGATAGCCTTCTCAAGGTCGCTAAAGCGTTGGGAGTATACCCCGAGCGATTACTAAAATAACTTTACGGCTATTACGCCGACTTGCTGGCAGTCACAAATGCTGTTGTTTAGTTGGGGGAAAACAAAATAATTTACATAATCATATACCTCTGACTGTCAGTAAGTTTATCGTAATTTGGCGAGAGTAGCGAAATTAAATGTTGGGGAATTTCGTGGTAAAAGGTTTCAACCAACAGAGGTAATAGCGAAAGGAGAAACAAAATGTTAGCAAAAAACAATCTTTTAGAGGGGTTTGACCTTGTAGAATTTGAAGCCTGTGCCCGTTCTACGGGAAAGATCAGGATAAACAAAGATAAGAATGTAATGACCATATCTTCCAAATACATGACAGACCTTGGTTGGGGGAAAACCGAGAGGGTAAATCTTCGTTGTTGTGGTAGCACATTTGCTTTAGAACCAAACAAGGTAGGTCTGATTACAGTACGCCGCAACACAGGCAGTATGGGTGGCATCATTACATCCAAGAACTTCTGTCTCGAAGTCCTGTCAAGAGCAAGGTCTTGCAGGGAATATGAAGGTTGGGCAGAAGAAGGCATCCTGTTCTTCAAACCGGTGAAAGGAGAATAACTATGAAAGAACTTATCGAAATTCAGAAGGAATTAAAAGCACCAAAGGGTCAGTACAACTCATTCGGCAAATACAAATACAGAAGTGCCGAGGACATTTTGGAAGCAGTCAAACCATTGCTTCACAAGAACAAGTGTCAGTTGACCCTTGCAGATGAAATCGTGCTCATAGGAGACAGATACTATGTAAAGGCAACGGCTCGTATAAGCAACGGAACTGAAACCGAATACACTTGTGCTTATGCAAGAGAAGACGAGGACAAGAAGGGCATGGATGGCTCGCAGATTACAGGCACAGCCTCATCGTATGCAAGAAAATATGCTCTTAATGGTCTGTTCTGTATAGACGACACAAAAGACGCAGATACCGATGAGTATGCCAATCAGCAGAGTGCTGCCCCAAGCAAAGCAAAAAAGCCAAGCAAAAGGACTCATAGGGATGAACTTGTCGCCTATTGTGAGGGCAAGGGGATTGACATGAAGGCGATTGCGGTAATGTTCAATCTCACAAGAGATGCTACCGAAGAGCAGTTTGAAAACGCATTAAAGGAGTTGAAAGCAAGTGAAGTCAGATAGTGTAATCAAAGACCGAGATAAATACATCGGTGGAAGTGATGTCCCAATTCTAATGGGAATAAGCCCCTTCAAGACAAGGTGGCAGTTATTAAAAGAAAAAGCCGAACCACGAGGTGATGGATATGCAACATTTTACACATCCCCACAAATCGAGTACGGCAACGAGATGGAAGAAAAAATCCGAGGATATATCAACGAAAAGTATGACTGTGAGTTTGTTCCCTCTGTAAAAATCGTCGGAGACTTGAGAGGAAACTGTGACGGACTTTACAAAGATACTATCCTCGAGATTAAAACCACTTCAATTATACATAAAAATGTGGATGAGTACAAGTCTTATTTGGTTCAGATATTGTTCTACATGATGCTGTACAAGAAGGAAGACGGTATGTTGGCTATTTACGAAAGACCCGAGGATTACAACACCCGGTTCAAACATAAAAGGCTGCGCATATACAGAATAAACATCAAAGACTATGAAGACTTGTGCTTGGAAATCAACAGACAGATAGATCGGTTCAGAGAAGACCTTGCCAAGATGAAAGGCAATCCGTTCTTAACAGACCAAGACCTTCAGCCAACCGAAATCGTGGAAATGGCAGACAAGGCACTCATACTTGAGACACAACTTCGGGCATATAGGAGACTCGAAGCGGAATATAAGAGTCTTAAAGAGAGCATGAAGAATGCGATGCAGAAGAATGGGATTAAGTCCTTTATCGCTAATAGTGGCATGAAGTTAACGCTTGTGCCTGATGGCGAGGATACCATCGAATTGAAGTTTGACGAGAAGGCTTTTGAAGAAGAGCATCCCGAAATCTATAAAAGGTATCGCAAGCCAAAAGAGAGGAAAGGAAGGGCAGGGTATGTCAGAGTTACAATGCCCGAAGAGTGATGGAAGGCTATGTGAAGTTGTCTCGTGAAATAAGAGATTGGGAATACTTCAAAGATGGTAACTGTATGAAGGTGCTTATATACCTTTTGGTTCATGCAAAATATAAGCCCGAGACTTATGGGGGATATAACTTCGAGGTGGGAGATGTACGGTTCACCTACCCCGAGTTGGAAACAGCCTGTGGGATAACATATAACCAAGCGAGAGATGCCATAAGAAAAATAAAGACCACAGGCATCCTCACAGTCAAAAGCACACCCAAGTTTTCCGTGGGAAGCCTTAAAAAATGGGCATTCCAGCAATCGAACTCTTGGGAAAGCACAGCCAAAAGCACAGCCAAAAGCACACCTTCATATAATAAAGAAATAAATAAAGAAAAGCGAATAGATTTTGGGAAAGGTGGAATAAGGTTTCCTTATGAGAGAACATGAAGCAGTATTACTTGGAACATGGCTTCGGGGTGAACACTTACAAGACCTGTACTATGTAAAAGAAAATGACTTCACAGAGTCTGAAATAGTAAAAGCCTTAAAGAAGGGAAAGAATATGCTTGAGATCGGGGCAGAACTGAAAAGACTACCCGAGTTGGCTCGCCTGTCCACCATTTCGTCAGAAACCTTATATAAGCAAGCATTTGAAAAACTGATGGAGATACAGGTCAAAAGGGACATCGCAAATATGTCAGACCTAAAAGAAGTGAGAGAAAAACTTGACTATCTTGAAACCGTGACCTATGGGGATGTGACGGAAGTTGAAGCCCCGGCAATTGCTCTTGCAGAAGAAATAGCGGAGAGGGCAAGACGAGAAACAATCAATTGGGACAAGATGCCCTCTCTAAACTATCTTACCGCGGGCATAAAGAGAAAAGAACTGACCGCCATAGCAGCAAGACCTTCAGTTGGTAAATCAGCATTTGCTTTACAAATGGCGTATGGCGTATGGAAGCAAGGTGCAAAGGTTTTATATTTCCCTCTTGAGATGAGTGCCAATCAGAGTTTTGGAAGAGTCCTCACGATGAGTGGTTACATAACCGCAAAAGAGTTCCAGACAGGTAAAATTCAAAATCAAAAGTTATATCAGGCAGGCATAGACCACATAGCCGAGATGGGAAAGTCAAAAAGATTTAAAGTCTACGAAGGCGAGGGTCGCATAGAAGCCATAGAAGCCACTATTAAGGCGGAAAAACCATTCTTGGTAGTTATTGATCAGTTGACACAGATGAGAGCGAGTGTCCCCTTTAAGGACATCAGGTTACAGTTCTCATATATGACATCCAACCTTAAGAGGATAGCAATGCAGGAGAATGTCGCCATTATCATTCTTTGTCAAATCAACAGAAGCGCCGACAATCTAAAGCCTACAATGGCTAACCTAAAAGAGTCGGGGTCGATAGAAGAAGATAGCGATAATGTAATTTTGCTACATAGGCTTCAGCCAAAGGATGTTAACAATCCCGAAATCTATGATTGGCAGAATGCAAGACCAATGAACCTCAATCTTTCAAAGCAAAGAGATGGAGAGGTTGGAGAGTTCGACATTATATTCAAACCATCCAAGATGATGTTTTTAGAGGTGGCAAAGTGACAGAAAGAGAAGTAAAACCCGAAGTGGAAATAAGAAGGCTGAAGAAAGCCATAAAGAAATATTGCATAGAGTGTTCCGGTGATAGCAAGTCGGAAGCGGAAAAGTGCAGAATGAAGAGTTGCCCATTGTGGGCATACAGAAAATAAAAGGAGAACGAAATGTATATTTGTAAAGATTGTGGAAAAACATTTGAAGTCCCCACAGTATTCAGAGAATACCACGGCTTGGATTATGGATACGAAGAGTTGTCCGAGTGTCCTTACTGTAAAAGCGGTGACTATGTAGAAGCCAAGTCGTGCCATGCGTGCGGAGAGCCGATCGCAGAAGGAAAACTCTGCCCCGAATGTTTGGAAGACTTAAGGACGGCATTTGATGGTTTCCTTGGCATATATGCAACGGCTTTGGACATGAGTAGAAACGAAGTTGCTGATTTAATTATGGATTTTGTGGGGTGATGAAATGATAGGAAAGTTTTGGGAAGCGTTATTTACTTACGCAGATAAGGCAAAAGCCGAAGGTAACAAAGAGAAGTTAGAGATAGTTCATGAGATTGAAGCAATCTTGCAGATGACTTATGACTTGGGCATGAGTTCCTCAAGTGTGATTACGGATTTCAAAGGCAGAAACGACCTCGAAAGGCTCGTGGTGTCTATACCCGATGTGCTCGTCTATTATGACAAGACCGATGGTTCTATCTGGTACGAACTCGACTACGAAGTAACTACCGAACATGGTGGGAAGCGTAGATTTGACAGCCCACAGGAAGTCATCAAGTATCTGATCGATTTCAGGGCAAGAAAAATATCCAATAGCATGGGCGCAGAGCGAAAGGCTGCCATCGAGTACATGATAGACCGCCTTAAGAGCATCAAGCCCAATGACATATACAATAATCCCAAAGAGATAGTGGAAAAAAGGAGAAAGTAAGATGAAGCACGAAGAGATATGGAAAGAAGTAGAAGCACTTGCTACCAAGATAGCAAATGACCCGGAATTAGCGGCAGATGATGATGTGTCTGTAATTGTTGGCATTGCCGATAATAATACACAGAAGATAGAAAGCCTTTGCGTTTCAGGCAATATGGTAGGAGTGATAGTAATGATTTCAAACATAGCAGGGGCTATAGAAAGTGAGGTGTCAAATGACCCCAAGACGCTTGATGGAAATATTAGTTGATACCGAAGACACGATAATTAACTCACTTGCGTTATCGTTAAGACATTTAAAATATGGCAAGACAGGCTCGGGATTTTTCAACTCCTATGAAGAACTGGTCGCCATAGTTAAATACTTTGAGGAAACTAATGAAGACTTGGTGTCGGAAACTTGGATGCCTGTGTCACAGATGTTGAAAGATTTTAAAGACACGGGGGTTGTTGAACAGGACACCCTTACAAGGCTCGAAAATGCTGTTTTCAGCGAGGTTAAGAATGCTTTAAGGTTATTAGCCAACATAGAAAAGGCGAAAGAGTCTGTCGAGTATCAGAGAATGTGGAAGGAGAAGAACGATGGTAACAATAAAGAGGTCAACAATACAGACGAAGAAGTTTGAACACGAAATCATAAGCGTAATAAATAAAGTGAAACGGATGGAAATAAGTGCGGTAGCAAAGAATGAAATCCTTAATGCCTTAAGGGAAATGCAGAGCAACTGCTACGAGTGGGATGAAGAGGAAAGGAGCAAGAAATGAATTTAGCGGTAATTTCAGGGAGAACAACAAAAGACTTTGAGACATTTACATCAAAGACCGGGACAACAATAGCCAAAGCAAACATCGCAGTAGACAGTGGCTTTGGAGATAACAAGAGAACGGACTTCATACCCGTTACGGTCTTCGGCAAACAGGCAGACTTCTGTTCACAGTACATAGCAAAGGGCGACCTTGTAGAGATAAGAGGACACATCGTTACAGGCTCATATAAGAAGTCTGATGGCACTACGGTATATACAACCGATGTGAATGCCGACGAAGTCAAGAAGTTACAGGGCAAACCAAAGGCTGAAAGGGCTGCCAATAGCGAGCCATTGGAAAGTACAATGCCCGAAACTCCCTTTGAACAGTTAAACGAAGATATACCTTTCTAAAAAATAAATGGTTGTAAGGGATAGGGGTGGGAATGATCGGAAAAATATTGAGGAAAAACATGAGTGTAAGCAAATGGAGATATACAGAAGCGTGCGATGGTCGCCCTTGTCCGGGGGATTGTGACTTCTGTGACTATGAAGAAATAGAAATAAACGAGATTGATCAGGTTGATATGTTTGGCTTTATGAAGGAGAACCGAGCAATGCCATCCAATGACTGGAAGTGGACTTTTAAGGATTACCCAAAGAAGAATGGCTTAAAAGTATTCTCTTGCTTCGCCTGTGGTGGCGGTTCTACGATGGGATATAAACTCGCAGGCTGCGATGTGTTAGGCTGTGTGGAAATCGACCCAAAGATGAATGAGTTATATGTTCAGAACCACCACCCTAAATACAACTATCTGATGGACATTCGTGAGTTTAATAAACTCGATGACTTGCCCGAGGAGTTATATGACTTGGACATATTGGATGGCTCTCCGCCATGCACGACCTTTTCGATGGCAGGTGAAAGAGAAGATAGTTGGGGAAAAGAAAAAGTATTCAGAGAGGGGCAGGCAATGCAGACCCTTGATGACCTTTCTTTTGTCTTTATAGAAACCGTGAAGAAACTTAAGCCAAAGGTTGTCATCATGGAAAATGTCGAGGGACTTCTCCTTGGGGCGGCATATAAGTATGTTGAGTCAATATACCATGACTTTAAAGAAGCAGGGTACAAGACCCGCCACTGGCTTTTGAAAGGTGAGCGGATGGGCGTGCCGCAAAGAAGGCATAGGGTTTTCTTTGTTGCCATTAGAAATGACATAGACTTCCCGATTTATGACTTGGATATGTCTTTCAATTACGAGAAGGTGACTTACGGGGAAATAAAAACAGAAAAAACCTTCCCTTTGGGCGATGACAGCGAGTTCTATAAAGTAGCAAAGCAGGCAATAGATCAGGACAAGTCAATAGCAGATACAAGAGTTCGCCTTGGGCAGAAATGCTCGGCATTCCAGACTTACTATATCAGAGACAACATGGTGATGCCAACAATCAGGTGCAAACCCGACATCATTGACTTAAACAAAATGGGCTATGTAAGCAACGAGAGCATCATTCATGCACAATCCTTCCCGGAAGATTATAACTTTGGGGAGAAGACAACCAAAACCCAAGTGGGATATGTCTGTGGTATGTCAGTGCCGCCAATAATGATAAAGAGGATAGTTAAGAAGTTGATAGAGCAAGGAGTGTTTAGCCTTGCTAAAGAGGATTGCAAATGAGACAGCCAAAAGCACCATGTCTAAACTGTGAGATCAGACACCTTGGATGCCATATAACCTGTGAGAAATATCAGGAGTTCGATCGGTTGAATAATCTTTTTAGACAAGAAAAAATAAGAATTGCAGAAGAGAACCGGGTACAGAATGACATCGAGCATCGCAGGATAAAGATGGCATCCGAAGGTCGGATGTATAGGAAGAAGAAAGGAGAATGAAATGGAACTCATAAGAAGAACAGATGCCGAAATAAAAGCCTATGCTGATGGATATAATGATGCCTTTGAAAGGTTTTGCGAATGCCTAAAGGAAAGACCGCTTACAAAGGCGATAAGAAAGATGCGAGTATATGTTGATGCGGTCAACAATGTGATTATGAAAAAAGAGGGAGAATGATATGGGAGCATTTATCAAGGATATGGAGAAGCCGAAAAATTGTGGTGAGTGTCCCCTTATGAGAGGAAGTTATTGTGCAATAACCGATAACTTTTATTTTGGGGAAGCCGATTATGACCCCACAAGTTGTCCGATTGAGGAAATAGACCTTGTAAGGTGTGGAGAGTGCAAGCACTTAAAGGCAGACGGAACTTGCAATATGTTTGCGGATGATAACATAAGACCATCTGCGAGTGATTTCTGTTCCTACGGAGAAAGGAGAAACGATGAGTGAAATAAGATTATATCGAGTGGTGCGAAATTGCGATGGAAAACATTGCGAAAATGAATATATCGGGGATTTGGTTACTTGCGGAGAATGTGCGTGGTATGAAAAACCATATTGCAGATGGCACAACATAGACAACAAGCCAACAGACTTTTGCTCATACGCAGAAAGGAGAGAATGATGGGAGTATATATACCAAACGAAACTATGCCTGAAGAATGTTATACTTGCTTCTGTTATGAAACCGAATTTAATATGTGCAGTTTAACAGGCAAAAGATTGGATGATATTAGGATAAGGCAAGATGATTGCCCACTTGAGGAAATAGACCTTGTAAAATGCAAGGATTGCAAAAGATGCGAAGAAAGAACGACCGCTAATGGCTTACCTTTTCTTTACTGCCTAAAAATGGAAGTGTCTGTGGGAAGCGATCAATACTGCTATTGGGGAGAAAGGAGAAACGATGAATAAGAAAGAAGCACTAACACAATTGGAGATTATGGCAACCAATGCCACGGGTAGGCTTGGCGAAATCCCCGATGAGAATAGCAGACAAATAGAGCGAGGAATGCTAAAAAAACATATCGAAGCATTGGATATGGCTATGGATGCCCTTAAAGATTATACGCCAAAGATAGGTAGATGGATACCTTATGACAGGTACGATGAATTAGCACCCGAAAGATTAAGAAAGTATAAATGCTCTGTCTGTGGTGAAAAACAACGGAGCGTACTTACAGGCGGTCGCCTTATTGGTGGGTATGGAGCAGAAGCGATTGGTTCAACTTTTAAGAATGATTTTGAAAAGTTCTTTTCGCCGTACTGCCCATTCTGCGGAGCGAAGATGGAAAGGAGAAACGATGAAGATATATAGCGGACACGAAGGGAGGGACAGAGTTTGTTGTAATTGTCGCCACAACAAGAGGACACAGAAGAAAACATATATAGATTGCAACTGCGACATAGACGGTCATTATATCGGATATGTGGAATGCTTTGATAATTGGTGCAGACATTGGACAAATGAAAGGAGAAACGATGAATAAG
>JAEEGL013376184.1_pt1 | contig 27904 bp, 25 predicted proteins | sample 9134231 | NCBI WGS metagenome assembly JAEEGL01 (sample SAMN16246548, study PRJNA631951) | gut metagenome | biome: gut microbiome; feature: rumen; material: fiber-attached | host: Bos | place: Iran: Karaj | collected 2018-10
CGTCAGAATCAACGCCGCAGCTGTTAATCTGCAGATGCGGCTCATTCCGGAGATCTTAAGCAATCTGTATAAGACTGCGCACCAAAGTGCAATGTTGATCAGATTGGCTACCGAATATGAGAGCATGATATTGCCTGTGATTATATATATGGGTATGGCAAATATCGCGCTGTGGTCAAGCTCTGCAGTCGTAATGTAATTCCAGTGCGGAAGGAAGAACGTTCTCTTATCTCCCATCTCCACGACATGTCGCAGTACTCTTGCAAAGTCAACATCTATCACATCGGATAATCTGAATATATTGGCATATATCAAGAACAAGAACTCTAAGGCAATGGTTGCGATCAGAGCAAGTTCCGCTAAATATCGTATTCTTTCCTTGTTCTTACCTATCATACAATTCCTATCTTAAACTACCGACTATGGCTTGGAATATTCTTATACTTGTCTCATCATCATAATGCATTCCGTCTACAAGTCTGTAACCGCTTCCCATAAGATAACTGTGCGTATCTATCCATCTGACACCGATTAACTGACCAACAATAGAAGCATTGAAAGCCACAACCTGTTCTTCTGTCACGTATGGATTCTCCCACACGGGATTAACGGATACAAAATATGTCTTGGCTCCTCTCGCTGCCCATTCAGCTGCCTTGTAATTGACAAGTGCCGCATAATTATTGACATTCCCTACGTCATTTACGCCTAAAGCTATCACTACCTTGGTTCCCTTGCCTATGCATTCATCTGCCTGAGGAATAGCTGTTGATTCAAACCAGTTATAGCCTTTGGCCTCCTTACATATCCAAGAACATCCACCACCTCCGACAGCATCCCTCATCATTACACATCTTGAATCCCCGATGAATAATACACCTGCAGGTGCCGTAACAACTTTGGCAGGGGTTACTGCCTCAGCTGCAGCAGGTGTCGGGACTGCTGCGGGTACTACCGCCTGTGCCGCTGTTACATCAGCTATAGCGGCGGGATCTGCTACTACAAGTGCAGGTGCTGTATCGCTTAAATAATCGTCACTGGCAAATGCTACTTCATTCTTATACTTAAACTGATACCAACCGTCCGTATCCTGACCGATGACATCAACTGTATCACCAAGTTTAAGCATACCCAATGACTCGTAATCGGTACTCGGTCCCTTACGGACATTAACATTGCTCATAGCATACATTGTCTTGGGTGCATCAAAAGCCTTGACCTTGCTTAAATCCACAGTCAGTTCTTCACTTGACTCTTCTTCCGTTTCTTCTTCGCTTACTTCTTCTGTAGGAGTAACCTCAGGTGTGGGAGTGACTTCTGTAGAAGTTGCTGCCTTCTCATTACTATCTGCAACGGGTTCCGTTACTTCAACAGTTTCAGGTTCGGTCAGAACTTCTGCTTCCTTAGTTTTACCACATCCGGCGGAGGTTGACATAACAACAGCCATGGTGAGCATAAGGGTGATCATCTTAGTCACTCTGATCTTGCTTAATCTGCTGATATTTCTCATAATGGTATTCTCCCTCATATGTTTTCATTTATCTATTTAAGTCTTCGGGTGATTATTCCTGTTAAACTATTATACAATACTCCGAGTACAACCGCGAATGCAAGAGTAATCAGAGCCGTGATCACAGTTGCTGTCGCATATCCGTGCTCTTCGAATTTAAATACAAGTGCATAGAACATAGAAGTATGCAGTATGTATATGAACAGACTGCATTCTCCGAGTGTTGTAAGAATAAGTCCCTTCCATGTCGTGATAACATATGCGATGCACAGTACTCCCAGTGAGAAGAAGATATTAAATGCAAGCTCCCATCCGAATACTCCCTCTGTTCTGCTACCTCCGTTAGCCTGTACCTGAGTAAATGTATACCACATTCCTGCTCCTGAAATGACCGCAAGCACAATCTTAAATATCGGATTAAGCATTACACTTCTGAATCTGTCTTCTGCGGCTGCTGCGAGTATACCTATTACAAATGCCATATTGGACAATTCCCAGAAGTCGGCGTAGCCTTTATTAAACAGGTAATATGTCTGACCTATTACGGCTGCGGTTATAAGGATAAGCTTAAGTCTGCCTCCGAATCTGTATATTATGATAAAGGCAATATACATCACGAAAAGTACGTTTAAGTACCAGTATCCGCCCGTAGTCAGATAGTGAATCACCTTATCTTTTAATCTGTCTTCTTCTATGGCAGATCTCCATGTTCCGTCATATGCATTGATAAGACCTGCACAGATAAGATACGGGATATATGCACCTATTATTCTTTTTAATATAAATGTGAAGGTGATCCCTGATTTATTATGCTTGGTGTGTCTGCCCCTCTCGGCCGACTTATGAAGACCGTATCCTGACATAAGAAAGAAGATATCCACACCTATCGGTCCCCATTTCATTATCCAGTCATGAGCCGTTACGTGAACAGGTTCAACGTACATCCACCCTGCATAATGGCTGGCTATCACTATAAGTATTGCAATGCCCCTAAGCATCTTTGATGTCTTGGCTGAAATCATTAATTTCTCCCCTGTTGTCGGTACATCTAAAGCCACCCTGTTACATCAAGTTAATTCGATTATAAAAGGAACTATCTATGATAGTTCCTTTTATAATCGGGGCGACCCGATTCGAACGGGCGGCCTCCACGTCCCGAACGTGGCGCTCTACCAAACTGAGCCACGCCCCGTTAAATATTTCACGGGTGACAAACCTGGATTTGTCACCCGTTAATAATATTACATATATAATTAAAATGCAAGTAAAATCAATCTTCTTACACCCTAAAGCCTCTGCTTGCCGTCTCATTGGTCAGACTGTCAAGCACTCTGTCCTTACTGTATGTCATACCGGTAAGAACCGATTGTGTATGGACCATTACCGGACCTGATTTATCGGTGTCCGCAATTTTGTCATAGGAATCCTTAAGACGCTTTAACTTGTCCAATACATCTTTAAGTCCTTCAGTCTCACCCGAAATATATGCGGCGCGAAGCTTATTCTTCATATATACATAGAGTCTGTTTAAAGACTTGGCCAGGTCGTATTCGAAATGCAGATTATTCTGCATCGCTTCTATACACCTTATGGCATTAGCCGTGGAGAAGCTCACACTGCCAATCTCACCTGCACTCGCAGCGGCAATGGCTTCTTCCACATAATCTATAGTAATCTCATAGAGAATCACTATCAAACCTGCCCTGTTGGCTTGAGATATACGTAATGTATATTCATTCTTCTTCTCACTTGTCATAATTGATACCCCGTAATTAACCCGTCATCTTACTGCAGAAGTTGAAGCATCTGCGAAGGTCTTTCATTAGCCTGCGCAAGTATGGCTGTTGCTGCCTGAGATACTATCTGAAGATTAGAGTAATTACTCATTTCTTCCGCCATATCCGTATCCATGATACGTGAGTATGCGGCTGTCATATTCTCATCACTTGTAGCAAGATTGCTCTCTGTATGCTCAAGTCTGTTCTGACAAGCACCAAGTCTGCTTCTCATCGCAGATATCTGACCTATGGCTGCACTAATCTGATCGATTGCCTTGGTTGCGCCCTCTCTTGTTCCTACATTAAGACACATGTCCTTGGTCTGATCACTGTCCTGATACTTAAATCCAAGTGACTCCATCGATAATTTCTCAAATCTGATATCAAGAGTCTGGCTTTCATTGGCGCCTATCTGGAATGTCATGGCACCGTATCCTGTCAGATCGACCTCTACAGGTATTGCTGCATTGGGCGTAAAACTATATGTAGTTGTGTCATTTGTTACAGTCTTTGTGTAACTTCCCTTGGCACCTGAATAATTATACAGATTAGTTGTATCGGTACTTACTGTCTCAAATACACCGTCAGCATTCTTCTTCTGATGCTCAACTATAGTATCTTCTCTGGATACTCCGCCTATATCTGTATAGTTCTTCGTGGTTGTAACAATCTGATAATCTGTATCTCCGGAATGTGCAGGATCTTCACCTGTAACCGAAGTAGAACCCGAAGGATCTGCCTTCTCCATCTCCTTAGAGAAGTTTTTAATATCATATGCCGAGAAATCCAACTTAAACTCATCACCGTTGCTGCCCTTAAAGTCCAGATGATACATATCACCACTGACTGTATACATCTCCTGCTTATTATCGGGAAGTGTCATATTTACACGATTGTCTGACGAGCCGTTAAACTCCTTAAGTGTGATTATTCCGTCTTTGTTTTCTTCGAATAATATCTGACTTGCCTGTATATCAAATGAGTACTGTCCGTACATGATAGTATCCGAATAACTGTCGACTTTAATCTCAAGTGTATTGGTGTAACCCTTAAGATCAAAGTCACCGTTAAATAATTTCTGACTGTTATACTCTGTTGTCTGTCCGATTCGATCTATCTCTTCTCCAAGCTGCGCTATCTCCTGCTGAATGGCATCTCTGTCACCATCCATTAAGGTTCCGTTAGCTGATTTAACCGACAGTTCATTCATTCTCTGCAGAATATCGTGCACTTCCGCAAGTGCTCCGTCTGCTATCTCTATTACTGATACGCCATCCTTGGCATCCTGTGACGCTGCTTTCAATCCTTTGAGCTGCGCATGCATCCTCCTGGAAATCGCAAGTCCGGCTGCATCATCCTTAGCAGAATTGATTTTATAGCCGCTTGAGAGCTTGCCCAGTGAGGTGGTCAGCTTATTGTCGTTTAACTTAAGTGAATTGTTGGCAATCATAGCTGACACATTGTAATTGATCTTAAGACTCATAGGTTTCCTCCACTGCGTATCGTGTATATAAATTGTTTTGCTATATTGTATAAGGCCTTGGTATCAACAGCCTCATTATTATTATCGGCATCCGATGCTCTATGCTTAACAGGTACTCCCGGATCTCCGGTCACAAATCTTATATTGCAATCCTCATAGCCGATATCGGCCAGTCTTCTTATGAACTCATCTCCGATAGGTTTAAATATCTCCTGATTCTGTCTGCCTGATGTAATAAAACCGACATCAACTGACTCTCCTTTAACCCTGATCTGTGCCTGCACCGCGCCGAACACCTCCGTATCCATTGACGCCGTTACAAGACCTGTCTCATTTCCGTGTACCAGTCTTAAATTGATGTCCGTATACTTACCGTCCATCATAACAGGTATATGATAATTCTCGGATCTTGAATGACTGCTTATAAGTGATATCTGCTTATGCATAAGAGATATACTTCTTAAATCTATAAGACTCTGAGCGCTGTAATCCGTCATCATCTGCAATGTCTCTGTCATGGTCTGTGTAAGAGAACTGTATGCATTGATTGCAGATTCTTTATCCGTAAGAGATTCCGTGAATCTCTCCATTGCATCTGTCAGATCCGATTCCATATGACCTGATGTCATCGATGCATCTTTTGCTTCACTAAGCTTACGATCCGTTCTTGATGCGTAAGTCTTAAGGTTTCTAAACAAGTCATTAGGTGCCGTGAATTGTTGCATCTGTGCCAGAACTGTATTTGGTGTTATGTTAACCTTACTTCCCAACAGTTCGCTTATAACCGCATCATCCGCAGTTGCAACAGATCTTAACTGCTTCACGTTTTCCATAAGATATTCTTCATCAAGCTTATTATAGACTTCTTCGCTTATCTTATTCTTAAATGCTTCTTCTATCTGATCTGTTATGGATATTCCCTTAGGAATTCTCTCAGACAGCATACCGAAACTGTCATCTATTCCTGCGTCTATGACCTTGCCACTGCTTCTCATCGCCCTAAGAAGATTACCGAATGTCATATCGGTGTTGCTCTCAAGCAATCTACCGATTGCCGCGTGATCGGTTCTCTCTATACGATTAAGCATTCTGTATATTCCTATGTATGAAGTTCTCTCTTCATCCGTTATCTTACCGCTTTGCTCAAGTTTATATAAGAAACGACTGTACTTCTCTGCTTCTCTCTTAGGATCATGATCGGTCTCGCTAATATGATTGACAAGCTCATCTATATCAAGATCAAGCGGATTGACACCTTCTCTTATAAGCTGAAGCGTCTTACCCGGGGTAAGTGCCTTAAGCACACCCGTAAGTTTATTATCGGCGGCCTTCACTCTCTGAATACTTTCTTCGTTGATGACCATACTGTTATAACCGAGTATTCTGACTGCACGCCTGTTCTCTTCATTCACATCAAGCCCGATATCCTTAAGTATATCGTCAACATTACGGAATGCCTTGTTTATTGAATCTCCGAGATCTCTTCTAATCTCGGTTCCGACTGCTTCATAGGTCTGTGATGCTGCTTCATATCTCGCCTTATAATCCGATCCGACACTGTGTGCTCTGTTTAGAGTAAATGCACCGTCATTTTCTGAAGATACTTTACCGATAAGTGCCGCAGGCATCTGAGGTAATTCTCTTAAGACTGCAGTTGTTGCGGTATATACCTCTACCTTACGTTCTACGGTATTCATATAGGCGGATATATTTCCGTCTTTGTTGCCTTCGTTTAATACTTCGGCATTGTTATCTTCCTTAAATAAAGAAGTTAACATCTTATTCTGTTGCTCCTTAAGAGCATTGATCGTATCTTCTATGGAATCCGTATCAATCTTTACGCCTGACTCTATGAGCTTAATATTTGCCTCAATGGACATAATAAGTCTTGTCTGCTCTCTGTTAATGGATGCATCAAGAATCTTATTCTGTAATTCATATGCTTGTCTAAGCGTATTGTTCTCTGTAGGTGCAAGATTGGCGTCCTTAGGCGTCAGCCCCTGTGCTATTGCCTGCATGGATGCTGCTACAATCGTTCGCGCCGACACGGGAAATACTATGGAGTTAATCTGTCTGAGACTCTCGATTTTTTGCTCAGTGACAGGGATTCCTTTCTCAATCAACCAACCGGCATCGTTAATTAACTCATCACGGGTAGCATCCTCTATATCCATCTGATCTATCAGCTTCTCAAGCTGCGGCTTAAGTTCCGCAAGATCTACGGAATCTGCCTTACGTGCAAGATAACCCGGCATGTCTTCACCGTAATAACCTCTTGCCTGCCTGCTTCCGTCACCCGATGCACTGAAAGTTGAGGTATAGATATTTCCGACAGTGGGCTTAAGCTCATTCTCCACCATATATTTAATACTTCCGTCGGTAAGCGAATCTATTTCTGCCATCATGTTTACGGCTTCGCTTATCTTTCTGGTATTATCCGGTGTATCGGGAAGATCGGCTTCTCTTAATGCCCTCTTAATACTCTCTACATCTATATCTCTGCCTGTAATATTCTTAAGCTTCTCATCACTTAAGTCATCGTTAAATCCGGCAACTACCTGACCTGACTCTGCCATAACCGCTTTGATATGGTCCATTATAGTCTCTCTGCTCTCGGGATCCATATCTGCCGGGTCAAATCCGTCTTCCATTGCCTTCTTATAATCTTCCCCTGACATAGTATTAGACATAACAGTCATGTAGTTTCTCACGGTAGATACGTCAATATTAGACGCCTCTTTCTTAAGATCCTCTGTAGTCCTTCCGTGGACTCCATAGGCATTTACATCCGTGTACATGCCGGTTATGTCTAGTCTGATTGCTCCCGCTTTCTCAGTTTGCGAGAATTTGGGACTTTCGGGGATAGATGTATACTGCTTAACTGCTTCCTTAGCGTTTACATCCAATCCTATCTTCATTTGATTGTCCTTTCGCCGTATTTATTGAATTAAATGTGTCAGATTATCGTATATGATAAGAGTGAACAGACTTATTAATCTGTTCACTCTATATTTCGGTTGATTTGTCGTGTTACTTAATAGCTTATATCTCAAAAACCAGCGCCGTAAATGCAGGAAGGTCAAAAGTCAGCATATAATCTCTGTTATCACAGGGACTCTCCTTGGGAGTAATGTTCTTATGCACCTCATAACCTGTTCCGCCGTATTGCTTGTCATCACTGTTAAGTAATAACTTCGCTCTCTTAGATGTAGGTACACCTACCGTATAATTCTCTCTTAATATGGGTGTCATATTAAGTATGAATAATATTCTCTTCTTGCCGTCAAGCGACTTGCGCATGAAACTGTATGTGCTTCTGTCGGCATCATCTGCATTGACCCACTCGAATCCGCCCCAGTCATTGTCACATTCATACATGCACTTGTTATTCCTGTAGATATTTAGTAAATCTCTTACATAGTCATGCATTCCCTTATTAAGGGGCTCGCCCAGTAAGAACCAGTCAAGTTCTCTTGCTTCACTCCACTCTCTCTCCTGGCCGAATTCCTGTCCCATGAACAGAAGTTTCTTACCGCAATGACCAAACATAAAGGTATATCCCACTCTTAAGTTGGCATATTTATCTACCTGATATCCCGGCATCTTCTCAACCATGGAACACTTAAGATGAACCACTTCATCATGAGACAGCGGAAGGATATAATTCTCAGAGCTGTTATAACTCATGGCAAATGTAAGTGCATGGTGATTATTCTTACGGAAGTACGGATCAAGCTTCATATATTCACAGAAGTCATGCATCCATCCCATATTCCACTTAAATGAGAATCCAAGACCGTCCTTCTCAACAGGTGCTGTAATCTTGGGCCATGCCGTTGATTCCTCAGCTATGGTCATAACTCCCGGGAATCCGCCGTGTATCACACTGTTAAGGTGCTTAAAGAACTCTATTGCCTCTAAGTTCTCATTACCGCCGTATTTATTGGGAAGCCACTGGCCATCCTTACGTCCGTAATCAAGATATAACATAGAAGCCACCGCATCTACACGCAGACCGTCTATATGGAATTCCTTAATCCAGAATAAGGCATTGGCAATAAGGAAGTTCTTGACTTCTGTCTTGCCGTAGTTAAATATCTTCGTACCCCAATCAGGGTGTTCTCCGAGTCTTGTATCGGGATGCTCGTATAAGCAGGTACCGTCAAATTCAGCCAGTCCATGTGCATCCTTGGGGAAATGTGCGGGTACCCAGTCAAGAATCACGCCTATTCCGTTCTTATGGAACAGATTAACCATATATGCGAAATCTTCAGGTGTTCCGTAACGTGATGTCGGCGCATAGTAGCCTGTAACCTGATATCCCCATGATCCGTCAAAAGGATATTCGGCAATACCCATAAGTTCCACATGGGTAAACTTCATCTCGCTTAAATAGCCCACCATTCTGTCAGCGAATTCTCTGTATGTATAGAAACCTTCCTCGCCGTTCGGATGTCTCATCCATGAACCGATATGGCACTCATAGATTGCGAGAGGTTCCTTGTTCATATCCTTGGTCTCTCGGTTCTTCATCCAAGTAGAATCTGTCCATTTAATGGATGCAATATCCACTATTCTTGAGGCTGTTCCCGGTCTTAACTCTGCACTGTTGGCATAGGGATCAGCCTTATATAACTTCCTTCCGTCCGGCGTGGTTATTAAGAATTTGTACAGTTCGCCGGTCTTGATTCCGGGAAAGAATCCTGTAAATATACCGCCGGGACCCTGTCTCCTAAGTTCATGTGAATCTTCATTCCAATCATTGAATGTTCCCGTCACATGTACTCTGGATGCGTTAGGTGCCCATACCCCGAAGAATACTCCCTCTTTGCCATCCTCACACGAAGGATGAGCTCCCAGCTTCTTGTATATATCGTAGTGCGATCCCTGTGCAAATACATACTGGTCCGCCTCTGATATAAACACTGCTTCTCTCTTCTTACCAGCCACTCTGATGCCTCCTAATACATTAAATTATGCTATAAAATCCCGCTCTTTGAGAATAATCATATCATCATCGTCATATCTCTTGCCGAATAAGATCTCGGTAAAATGCTTGGGCGAGAACTTAGTGGCATGTTCTATCGCCTCATCTACAAGATCTCTTACATCCGACACGGTTACAATATGATCTGAAGTCTGCATCTCATCTATTCTTGTATGAAGCGCAAGCACTCCCATATCATCTATGGAGAATTCGTTCTTCTCGGCATATTTCTTGCCATATGCTACAAGCGCATCATCACTTAGCTCTTCTATCTCGATATGGACACCGAACATCTGCTTCATGCCTTCATTGCGACTAAGCAGCTTATTGATTGCCTTACGTGAGTCCTGTAATACCACCAGGATTCCGAGATTCTCCTGGTTGAGAGCTTTATAGAGCTTATCCGCAGTCTCATCCGACATGTCGCCGGCCTTCTCGACTATCATTCCGCCGCCCTTAAGTTTCTCTATCAGAGCATCCATATCCTTCTCATTAAGAGCGCTACCTGATACCTTACCTATTTTACCAGAGAAATTGCTATCCGTCATCTTGGCGTACTGCACGACATTCTTGGCAAGATCAACTGATTCCTCACCTGTTTCTCCGGTTACACATACATTGCCCACATAAGATGCAAGGCTTATTGAATCCAACGCTTTGATAAGATCCTGCTTACCCTTCTTGGTCTGAACAAAAGATGAGAATAACGCAGATTCCTCTTCTGTCATGGTCCTTACGCTTCCGTCATCTTCACTGTCTTCTGCTTCAGCCTCTGCTGCCGCTATGTGTTCGGCCTCAATTGCTGCAGCCTCGGGATCCGGTTCTTCCTCAGTTGCCTCTTGTTTGCCCGTATCGGAAGATGAATCTTCATCCGATGATGTACTATCAGTTGTATCTTTGTCAGCCTCTGTCGATAATTTCTCTTCGGATTCTGCCGTTTCTTTCTCAACAGATCCTGCTGCTGCTTCGGTTACATTCTCATCCTCGGGTATTTCCGGAGTCTCCTCTATATCCGTAAGTTCTTCAACCTCGGGTAATTCCTCGTTAACCTCTGCTTCTAAAGCAGCCTCTTCTTCTATCTTATTGTCGATACTGCCCTTATTCTGAAGATCGAAATCCGTTAACAGACTGCCTGTATGATCGGATACAAGCTTATCAAGCTGCTCCGTCTGCTGTTTGTGGAATTGTTTCTTACTGTTCTCCCAGTCATTTAAGTAATCTTCGATATCTATCTGACCGGTAATCTGCTTCTCAACGGGATTCTGTTCAGGAACCACAAGGCTTATCTGTCCGTCATATTCCTGAGATAACATCTTCTGCATGGATCTGGGAGGGTTTACTGGTTCAACCTTCTTCTGACCGTTCATGGCACTATCCAAAGCATAAGCCACCTTCTCATCGATAAGCTTCATTAATTCTTCTTTGGATACCTTGCCGATATCAACGGCATTAAGAGCTGCGGTTGCACTCGCCTTGATACGTTCCTTCTCCTTGGGATCGTATACAATGGTGTCTTCGCTTGCCGGCTCATCAGGGAAGACTATCTCTTCCATCTCGCCCGTATCCTGCATCATGGGAGCCATTATTGTCTCTGTTATGCTTCCGGGCTTGGATGATTCTTCACTGCTTGCTACGGGAGTATCCTCAGTTACAGTAGCTTCGTTATCGGATGGCTCATTATCAGTGGCGGAATCATCCGTCACTATACTCTTAAACTTATTAAGTGCATCCGAAGGAAGGATCTTGGTCTCATCTTCATAGCGCTCTTCTGATTCTTCTCTGTCCGAATCGCTTCCAAGCGTACCTTTGATACTCTCTTCCAGTGCCTTCTGTATATTGATTGTACTGTACTGGCCGACATCAACAGTCTTGACCAATTCTTCGTGAGGTTCTACGTTGACAATCGAATTATCCGAAGTATCTGCAACCGTATCAACAGGCATATCTGCCTCTTCTCGTACTTCTTCGGTACTCTCTGCCTGTTCTGTATCTGTAATCTGTTCCTGCTCTATCTCACCGGTTACATATCCGGTCATTGCTTCCTGGCCGGATGATATGTTCTTGTATAACATTTCCTGCGAACTTGTTAACTGCTGATGAAGCATCTTAAGCTCCATAGCTTTCTTGACATATCTTCCCTCTCTTAACAGAGTTATAAGTTCATCACATTGCTGAACGCACTTGGTAGTAAGACCTATTCTGTTGTAAAGGCTTGCAAGTTCATAGCTCCACTTACCCTTACCTGCTGCCGGCTCACGCTTATTAAGTTCTTCAAGTACCTGTATTCTCTCTTCTAAACTTACATCCTGAGCTTCATATATCTTATACAGAAGTACGAATTTCTGATTACTGGTGGGTGCCATCTGTACATATCTCTTGTAATATTCCGTTGCACCGACAACATCGCCCATCTTGATGCATAATTCACACAAAGAAGAGACTATGGGCTTACCTGTTGGCATCTTCTCATATGCCTGCTCAAGCAGGACCTTGGCCTCATCGTATCTCTTATTGACTTTATACAAATCGCTTATCTTACAGAGCGTCTTAACGGATCTGACTCTGGTCCAATCTATTGTATCGGCAATCTCCACAGCTCTTACGTAATCTCTGTGACTCATAAGATCGTTGATTTCTTCGTTGCGAAGATTATATTCGTACTTATCCAAGGTGGTCTCCTTCTTATCTCTTTCTACATATATTTATAGCAACCCACTATCTTAATAAGTCTATCATAGCCATACCCAAAATACAAGTTAAAGTAGAGGATTAACGTGTTATATACAAGATATAGTAGATGGCGATTTTATGCGATTAGTACGCTAAGAATTAACATGTGCCGTTCCGGCAGAGAATCAAAAGACGACAGGTGATTATACCTGTCGTCTTAATATACCCCATACATTTGTAGTATTGCTTATTTGAAACTGTCTATTATAAATTCTCTGACCTTATCTTTGTCTACTCCAAGCGCAATTCCCAATTCTCCGTAGAGAATATCTTCTGCTGCATGGAAGTATCTCTCATCTGTACTGGTCGCTTTCTTGCCGCCGGCCAATCTCTCTTCGCGTCTGTGATACAAGGAGACAATCATATTACAGAGTTCCTTGCAATCAGCCATTCTGAGAATCTCGGTAAAGATACGATCTCTCTCCTTGTCATCTTTGATCCAGTTAGGTTCGATATTCTTAAAATCGTCGATTAACTGCTTGGCCTGCTTCTTGGTCAGTATCTTACGTAATGCTTTGGTATCGTTGCTTACCGGAGTGAATATCGTACTGCCTCTTAAATATACCTGAGACATTGTGTAATACTGCCTGTCTTTAGGTACTCCCGGCATATCTATCGGTCCTACACTCTTAATCTGACATACACCTTTGTTGCCGTATACTACGTATTCTCCAACCTTAAACATTACGCGTCCTTTCGTTATATTAGTAATTCTCTGATTTTAGCCAACTCCTCGGGGGAACTCTCTCCCGGTCTCCATCCGATTACTTGTCCGTCCCCCTCGTATCTGGGGATTAAGTGAATATGGAAATGGAACACCGTCTGGCCTGCCACTTCGTTATTATTCTGCACGATATTAAAACCATCTGCCGAAAGCTTTGACGACATTGTAGTCGCCATTCTCCCCGCAAGGCTGAATGCTTCTCCCACTTTATCAGCAGGCATCTCATATATATTCTTATAATGATTCTTAGGCAATATAAGCGCATGTCCCTTCGTTGCAGGGCCCATATCAAGTATTACCTTATAGTTATCATCCTCATAGATAGCATTAGTGGGTATCTCCCCATTTGCTATCTTGCAGAATATGCAATTGTCATCCCTCATAATAATTAACCTTTCCGTTGTATTTCGTAATGAAAATCTTAGTCTATTTCATAAACGAGAACAATTCGTCAAGACTTCTGAACATTCCAAACTCACCCTTGGTCTTCATGCTTCCGCTCATAAATGCTCTTTGGAATGTAATGTGTCCGGCAGTAATATCGTTCATTGTGTCTTCTGTCAGATTGACTTCAACATCAAACTTACCGCTCGGTTCCGAAGACAGATTAATATCTTCTCCGTTGACCTTAATCCCGATAGATTTGCCTCCGATCACCAACTTATATGATCCCTTGAATCCATCCACCGGAGTAAAATGACTCTTAAGCTGGCCGATATACTTCTCTGCGCCCTTAGGTTCATGGCTCATCATGCCCCTAAACATATTGGCCAGTTCCTGAATATCTTCCTTCTGCTGTTGTACATAACTGTCATCTGCAGCATATTGTGATAATCTCTCGGATTCCTGAGGTGTAAGATCCGTATTCTGTGATACGGATACCTTCTGCTTAACAGCCTGATTACTTGCAGGCAAAGAAGCCAACTTCTGATTGATTGTGCGATAAATATTCTCAGCCTTCTTCTCAATCAAAGTCGCATAATCATCATTCATCTCAAACGCTGCGGTGTCCGCGATATAACCGCACATTCCGCTGCATGGCTTACCTCCCAGGATCTCCCATGCCGCCGAGAGATTAAGCTTACCTTCTCTCTCGCCGTATGTTGTCGACATCACTATCGGAGACATATATATTTTGGATAATTTCTCCTTGTCTGCATACAACCAACATGCATCCAAGAACTGCTGCATATATCCGCCAATTCCATACCACTCTACCGTGGTTGCCAAGATAATTCCGTCTGCTTCTTTAAGCGTCTGGGGAAGAGTCGTAATATTGTTCTTAAGTTCATATAACATGAACCTCTCAACCTTAACATTTAACTCTTCTAAAACCTTCTGCATTTTATTGATTACATACAGCGTAGGATCATCCATCAGACCTCTTCCGCCATAGTAGATATTGACCTTCACAATGCCTCCTTGAAATAAAAGCCGATATAGTAGTATTATACCACTCTGACAGCCACTTTTCCAAGTAGGAAATCCTGATTATTATATAGTTTTATATCTTCTCCGGGTGCTATTTTCTTACCGTCGACATACGTTCCGTTTGTACTTCCCAAATCCCGCAAGTATACAGTTCCTGATTTAATGGTCATTTTGGCGTGTTTTCTGCTTACCGTCGGATCTAAAATACACACATCAACTTCATCAAATTTCTTACCCAAAATAACTGTTCCATCACTTACTATTTCCTTTTTTTCTTCTCCGTTTTCATTCCATTCAACTGAATACTTCTTGCTGTCTTCAGTGTCAAAGAACTGCGTTTTTTCATCAAAGAAAACCGTTTCTTCGTCTCCACCCCAATATTCCTTTACGGTTATCTTTCTTCCGTTTAATTTGTTCTCTATTTCCAATTCTTCTTTTTCTTTAAAATAGTTTCGTACTCTTATTATCAGTGCCGCTATCGATAATAATAATATTAATGTCGAAATGCTGATTATCTGTATTCTGTAAATATTCTCGCTGTCCACAAACACATATCGGAATATCACCAGTAGTCCTATAACCAAGATGGCTGACGGAATACCGATATCCGCTGCCTTTTTCTTTTTGCTTGTCTCTTTAGCTTCAGACAAACCTGTTTTTTCTTTCTCTGTGTTTGCTTCCGCACACATAAAGTCATTACTTTTTATTGCTTTATCTTCTTCTGTTGCTGATTTGTCGTTATCCTCGTATAAGAAATGAGATGTCTTTCTGTTATTGTTTAACATAGCGATGGTATTTGTTTGTTCTTTATCTATCAGAGAACAAAAGCCAATCATAGAGAACAATTTCTCTTTGGACATTCTGTAAAACTGATATGCAATACTAACCGCATGTTCCTCTTTATGTTCTATTTTCTCCAATATGAAATCAGACAAAGAATGATATTTTTCATCATCACTGTTCTCAAGACATTTATATGGAATACAAATCACGTTTAGTCTACCGGATTCCATATCAATATAAATGTATTCCGGATCAAAAACATAATATTCCTCGTCCAATAAAAATGTATTTCCAATTGACAATTGTTCCGCTATTCCATACAACAACCATTTCAAATCCTCAAAATGCATACTTTTGTTTTCATATTCTCTTTTTATGTTTTTCATATTTGTGATGTCGTATTTAAGTACATCTTTGTTTTCAAAAATTCCCTTACGACATAACGGTTGACCTTTAATGACATTGTTGATAAGCATATTTCTCATATATGCATGTCTACTTTCACTCCGATCTTCCACGCACAAATAACTTCTTCCCATTTCCTGAATTACTTCCATGAATTTCTTCTCCATTTCTGATAATCGTCCTACCCGCTAAAACCTTTCTGCATTTCTGATATAATCTACAGGATCTATTCGATTGATTTCCGTACTTCTGTTACTTACTAATTCTTTTTCTTTATATATGTTGAATTCAGCTATCTTGTTGGTTATGTGTGACTTTGCATTTACCTTGATACTTAATAGGTTTACATCTGAATCAAAATCAAATTGATATTGATATACTTGATTGTCCAATAGCTTCCTTATTTCCGCATCGACAAGTTCTTTAACCGTTTCGTTGGTTGCGTTCTTTAACTGACTTCCCCTAAGAGCAGATAAATAACAGCTCTGATATACAACCATATGGTTATACAAATAAAATGTGTATAGAATTATGAGAATAAAGCATATAAAAACAAACGGTATAATAAATGTCGCTTCCAAGGTCATATATCCGTTTAGCATATACCGCTTTGCGGATGACTTTATTTTCACTTTCATATAATTTTCATTTCTCCCATATGTATGGATATCAATTGAATCAGTGTTCCAGCTGCAAGAAAAGGAACAAATGGTATTCTTGTTTTTCTGTTTGCTCTTTTTATCATCATAAGTACTCCCGAGACGATTCCGGATATAAGGAAAGAAATGCAAAATATAACGATTGCTCTTTCACCGCCAAAAAACAGATTTATCGATATCATTACCAGGCCGTCACCAAATCCGATGGCTTCCAGCTTTAAGATTCTGAATAACACGGAAACAATAAGAATGATTATGGTCAGAAATATTGTCAGACTATAATACGAAATAGGTGTCATTTTTTCCAAGACATTAATTATAGCGACATATATACTTATTAATATACTTCCCGATACAATCCATATTGGTATATACATTGTTCTTAGATCATATATGGAAGAAACAATAAGAAGAATTAAAAATATTATTGATATTATCATTATTTGCCTCCGCACAAACTGCAGGGACCTCTCCCGCCTGTTTCGGACAGTTTCACTGTTTTTATGGTTCTCTTTAGTCCGCTGCAATTGGCACTGTTATGATATTTGTCTCCTTTATCGGTTATAAATACCAGTCCTGTACTGTTTCCTGATGCACATCTTTCACAAGGTCTGTACTTTTGACCGTAATCGTTTCTCTTCATTGATACATCCGATGCATTACAAATACTTACAGAAATCCTTAAATGACTACAATCCCTGGATCTGTGATAAACCGTTCCGCATTCGGTAATATACACATATTCCTCCTCAACCTCAGTTTTGTCGGTTGACATAACGTCGTAGCCCGTCCATTTTCTGACATAAACTATTGCTGCCGTTGAAGCATTATTAAAACCTATTTCTTTGATTATTGGTCTGATGCTTTGTTCTTTTATCAGATATACCAGATTACCGCCTGTATCTCCCGCACTATGTGCAACCATAGCAAGATTCTTACCGTTTTGATGTATTCCGGCCAGATTTTTGGAGTATTGCTCATACATTAAGAACAGTGAAAGAATGTTGGCAATAAAAAACAGAAAAATCGGCATCGCTAACGCTGCTTCAACTGTCATTCCTCCCATAATCTTCGGCATTGTTATTTGGTAAACAGGGAAGGATGATGATGTCTTCTTGTAATTTAGTTTATCGAAAAAAATATATCTTGGGGAGTTGACGGGACAAACCGCGCGGGGAATATCAATTGAACATTTTTCTATTGTTTTGTATGTTTTTTTACAAGAAGACATGATCATCCTTCCCTGTATCTATTCGTATGAATAATAGCGTTTTATATTACATCCGTATCCATATCGGCTTGATACATTGACTTCAGCTGTAAGCTGATAGATTTGATTATCCATTTTAAAATCTGAATTTCCCCGGGTTTTTCTTACATCCATTTCCATAATATCCATTAATCCGAAGTTGATTTCTTTGACACTCTTCGCAATCAAAAAAACATCTAAAAATGATTTATAATCTAAGGGGCCTCCGGGTGGAGAATATTCACTTAGATGATCTTTAAACCCGACAAGTTGTTCCAATGGTGTATTCCAAGAGGCATCGGTCTTTGTTAAATACAAACCGTGTCCATCGTATAGAATACGCAGATCTTTAGCACTTTCTGCATATCCCCATGCAAACAAAATAGTGTATTTTACCGCTTCAACCAATTCCGGAAGTCCTATCGCAGATGTTGCTGCAATTGCCATTGCCTCTGCCTCTGCCTGCTTAGATGAACTGGACAACAGATATGACATATTGACGACATATCGGATTTTAAATATCTTTTCCGCTATTTCTTCCATATTTTTAATATCCTCTCCGTTGCCTTCAAGAATATATTCTATTTCATAAGATAATGCCGAATTATCCTTTTCATGCTTGTAATATCCGCATTTATCATAAATATAGTCTATGAGAAGCAGCTTAAAATCCGGCCCGTCCGGCGCGTGTTGTGTTGCACGTAATCCGATTCCTTCGGTATATGTCCTGTTGCTTATTAATGCATTCACATCCACTGAGCGGAAATCTATATCGGAAGTCTCTCCCAGCGCATAAAACAAAACATTGCTTTCGCTGATATCTTCAACGGAATCGGCAGGATTACTTATAGAATACGGCTCTTCATCTTCAGGTAGGGTACTGTTGTATTCTTCAATAATAGAGTCGACATTATCCTTGGCTGATTCTCTGCTTGAGTGATAGCTGTCATATTCATCAATTAATCCGATTACATCATCTGAATCATTACGAAACATCGGTAAATAACCAACCCCATATTTTACTTTCATGTATCGATCAATTTGATAATCAAGAACTTCTCCTTGTCCGTCGGGAGCATATGCAATTCCCTCAATAATTGCATTATCAGCATGACAACTTGTCAGATCTCTGTTTACCGCCGTATTGCTTACTGCATCGAAATTTAAATTCATATAATGCAATAAATGTGATTTAACAACGTCTTCATTACCATTGCTTTTGCCATATGAACTATCTATATATAAAAGACCATATTGTTTCAGCATTTCTCGGTGATACTCAGCAAAAATGCTTTCCATGCCTATATCCATTACGCATTCTGTTTGAAATCTTATTGTTGAATTACGTGCTCCCGACAGCATAGTAGTAATAAGAGATATCATTATTCCAAGAGTCAGTGCCAGATATACTGTTATATATCCTTCACATTTATTCTCTTTCATGTTTTATACTCTTTTATATACTATTCGCCGTACTTGTTATTTTTTGGAAAATCGTGTTGACCAACGATGTAAGTTGTGACTTAAAGATAATGACCAGCGAAATCAAAACGACGATGATAAGTATTATCTCTACTGTTCCCATTCCACTCTCTTCACATAGAAAACTTCTTAGATTTTTGGTTTTTTTCATAAGCACCTTTCCTTTCTATAATCCTCCGAATGACAAATAAGCGGGGATCATTATTATCAGCATAACTACACTTAACATTAACATCATGGGAAATATCATCTTGGTTTGAGCTTCTTCTCCCATTCTTCTTGCTACAGCCTTTCTTTCTTCAAATGCCATTCTTACCTCATTATCCATTGCTTCAAGAATTCCTTCCGTTCCTTTCCGCAAATTCTGAATTAACAAAGAGGTCAGTTTTTTATAACAGACTATTCCGCATCTGTTTCCGAAAAACTCGTAACATCCGGCTTCGTCTACCCCGTCTCTGAGTTTTCTGATACATAACAGTAACTCTTCATATACATATTTGTATTCCCCTCCTTTCTGTCTATTTCTTTTGTAGTCCTCAGCTATCTTTTCCATTGCCTTTCTTATGGTAGAGCCTGAACTGAGAAGTATCTGCAATTTACTTACAAATTCGGCATATTCTATAATCATTTGCCTATTTCTTTCTTCATATTTGCTTGTAAGATCTTTGTCTGTTCCAAACCATATTCCGATTATCAGGCAAACACCGAGAATTATTACAATTGGGACAACCGGCTGCTTTGTTTCCTTCCAACTTATTGGTTTTCCATTAATAAAATCCGGTAGTTTATACTGCGATTTCGTTTTTGATTTTTCATCTTCTGACAGTAGTGCATCTTTAAGCTCACTTATTCTTTTTTCATCTTCACTTAAAGTAACCGGATATATTATTGCTTTAATATCATATGTTTTCTCCCTTTTCCTGTAAGACATTATTACCTTAATATCTATAGGCACTCCCTCTTCATTTATATCTTCGTTATTGATATGGCCATTTGAATCAACAATTAAATAATCCGAACTTTCCCATCTCAGCGAAAACGGATAATTATCTACCTTAGCGGGAAATACCATATCTTTTTCTATATGATTAAAACCCTCATTCTCTCCCGGCACTATCTCTGTCAGATGGTTGTATAATTCATCCATCATCGAATCGCATTCCGCATCTGACAGTAATCGTTCTTCAACCTTCACTTCTATCTCACCGTACCTATAATCATCCGTACTGGCGCTTAAATTAACGGAATATTTTCCATTACCGACATCATTTCTTGGTAGTGAATTCTCTTTTGTGACTGTATTTGATGTTAACCTGCTTATGCTGACTGCAATTACAATGGCTATAATAAAAATAGTTGCCAGAATGATTTTCGATATTTTATCTTTATAGTATTCTTTAACCAGTTGTTTTACCGGCTTACCCGGATACAATGACATTAATTTCTTTCCATTGATTTCGGGAAACAGATTCATTCCGCTTTTGCTTTTATATGAGTAATATTTATTTAAAATCATTTCTGCAAAACAGCTAATTAGTTCTTTCATGTATAATCCCTAAATTCTTATGTCGATTATCTTATCTGAAAAATAAATTGAAAGAATGTATATTGACATAGTTACCGTCATTACCAGGTTCCCGAAAATATTGTGGTACAAAACCGCAAAGAAGCCTTTGTTGGTTAACTCAACATAGAAAATAATCAAAAACGGTATTACATTCATTATTCTCTGTTCAAATTTCCTGGCACTTACCATGGTATCTATTTCCTGCATCACTTCGGTTTTCTCCTCAATCACTCTCACATAGGATTCCATATTTGCAGACATATTACCTCCGGACTTTCTGCCTACGGCCAAAATACCGGCAAAACTTTCTATTTCTTCTATTCCGGATCTGAAAGCAAAGTCTTCGATTAAGCTTATAATGTTAAGATTATTCTCTATGCCTCTTCTTATAATGCTTATTTCTTTTACAATTTCCGAATTTGATCCGAACAGTTGTCTTAAATCTTTATCCGCTTCCAAAAAAGCATTTTCAACAGAGTATCCTGCTTGAATTGATCCGTTTACGGAATTCAGCAATTCTTTGAATTGTATAAGTAATGCGTGCTTCTTTTTTTCTTTCAATCCCTTTCCTTTATAAATCAGATAGAAATAGATTAAGGGAATCATCAGAATTGTTATAACTATGGATCGATAGAAAAAGTACCCGAACAAAATGATAATAACTACACCTTCAACAACTCCTTGAATCAACTCACTTTTATTCATCTCTGATATGAATTCCGGCACTTTTAAGTTTTTCCTCATTCTTAAGCCTCCCTATTCTTACCAGATCTCCCTTTACCTTAGATTTGGTTGTTTCACCGTTCTCTCTATACTCATAAATCGGATTGATATCAATCCCTTCGTCTGTACCGTTGTTTAATTCAACAATTTCCAATACCTTCCTGGTTTTATCCCTCATTCTTCCCAAATGAACTATAATATCCACTCCGCTGCTTATCTGTCTCCTTATTGCATGTATTGGAAGTTCAACCGCCATAAGTATCATTGTCTCCAGACGTGATATAGTATCTGCTGCACTGTTGGCATGAACTGTTGACATACTTCCGTCATGTCCGCAATTCATTGCGGAACATACCATGTCCATCGCTTCTCCGCCCCTGACTTCTCCTACTATTATTCGGTTTGGTCTCATTCTTAAACTAGTTTTAATCAAATCTCGTATCGTTATCGGATTACATCCCTCAATGTTGCTGTTTTTTGTTTCCATGCGTACAAGGTTCTCTATTCCTTGTATTTGTAATTCCGCACTATCTTCGATCGTAATGATTCTTTCATCAGATGGAATAAAAGATGATAAAGCATTAAGAAACGTTGTTTTACCTGACCCGGTTCCTCCGCTTACTATGATGTTGTACCCTGAAATCACAAGTTTTCTCAGAAAATCTGCCGCTTCATCATTGATGCTTCCCATTCCTATTAAATCTTTCATAAGAAAAGGCTTTGATGGGAATCTTCTTATCGTAAGAATAGGTCCGTTAATTGCAACCGGGTTAAGAACAACATTTACTCTAGAGCCATCCATAAGTCTTGCATCAACTATAGGTATTGAATCATTTACTACTCTGTTGCACCTGGCAACGATCTGTCCTATCACATTTCTTAGGCTTTCCTCAGAATCAAAAGTTTGAGGTATTCTATAAAGATGTCCCTTTTTCTCAATAAAAATGGTATTCGGACCATTAACCATTATTTCCGTTATGCCGGGGTCCTCCAATAAATCCTGCAAAACATCAAGTTTTCTCATGGAATGATAGATTTGTCTGCCTATTTCCAAGCGTTCCTTAATCGGAATATGATTTAAAGCATTAATCTCTTTAATCTCATCCCCTATCATTTCTTTTAATTCTTCGTCTGTAACATCTTCTTTAAACTCCAGCTTTTCTATTAATTTGTTTTTTATTTGTAATGTCAGTTCTTCTTCCTGCATTTATTTGACTATCTCTCCAGCAAGTTCTTTTGCGTATTCTCCTATTTCACTCATGAAATTGAGATACGTCATTTCGGATTTCATATAGGGGATTCTGATATATTTAACGTTATCTGTAATATCATCCAAACCCTCCAGTTCGTTTTTAAATATTTCCAATCTGTCTTTATATACGTCGTCTTCCGTTGCTGTGACAATCAACATATGACAAAGAATAATTAATTCCGTCAGACCCTGAATTGCCTTAGACATATCCAGGATTACATACTCATAATCCGTATTGTCTTCTATATGTCTTAGAAAATTCCTCCATTCCGGATATGTGATACTTATCAGATCATTGTGTCTAGCCATATTCGGCATTACATCCAATCCATTTATTTCACCGGACGATCCTCCGATAAGTGCTGCAATATCTTTGGAATCATTATTTACTGAATAAAGTAAATCGGATAAATCGCCTGAACATGGCGTATTTAACATATCTGTCGAAATTCCGCCGTAACAATCCATATTCACGTAAAGGGTTCGATATTTTTTTGCCAAATTCTGGCCAAGTGACAATCCAAGGCTTGTCTGTCCGCATCTTCCTATCGGACTGAACATTCCTATCAGTTTCATTTGATTTTTTCTGCTTATCAGATTTTTAAGATTGTCTATGGTTGCGGCATATAACATTATTTCCTTTATAATTCTTTCTATACTTTGATATTTATATATAACTCTTTCATTTCTGCTTTCTTTAAGAGTGTCTCCCGATAATAAAAGGGTATTAACATACAGGAATTTATCTGAAATGTTTTTCGCCATTTCCTCATCTATTAACAAAATATCGATATTATAATCCTTGCTTTCTTCCAGCAAGGTGACTTCTTCACATACTCTTGCTTCAAACGGAAATCCTTCTCTGTTATTAATATATCCCGCAGCTTTGTATGCATATTCTCTGTCGGAATCACAAATTATCATCGTATGTTTCATTGTTGTTTCTCCTTGCTAATAGAAATTTACATGTCCGAAATTATCAATCACAATACCGATCAGTATTCCAATGGCCATTGGAACAGCCATTGGAACACGATTCGGACTATATGGCGGTACCTCAATATGAATTTGGCCTCGACTCAAATACACCAATTTCAGAAAATTACAGAATTTCTTGATTTGCTTTCTTTTTGAAGGGAGAAGAATTAATCTTCCTAGAGTCGGTACCGCCGCAACACAGAATACCAAAAGATAGAAAAGCAGAATTTTCTCTCTGTTTATATATAGGGGAATAACTGAGTACAACTTGACATCTCCTGCGCCTAAAGAATCCGAAAGATAGAACGGAATAAAGAGAATTAATGCCAAAAAACAACAAATTAAACGACTGATAATCTCTGTCATACCACCGTATAACAGTACTCTGCACATTCCCCACGCATATATAACAATTACAATTGCATTGGGAATCGTTCTTTTTCGGATATCGAAATATGCCGCAGCTATACACAGAATTAGTAATCCTATGATAACTATCACCTCTTACCGAACGATATTTAACTGTTTGTGGAAATAACGGGTGGATGGCCCGTCTGAACTCATTACACATAACGAACGTTAGATATCCGTTACTACCCGCAGATCATAGTCATGGTAATCTGCGTGTGTCTTGAGTGTAAATCGAATGATAGCGTATTCAGAATTATTTGTCCAGTATTTTTTTGAAATTTATATACGCTTTGTGAATAATTACCAAAAATGACCTTTGAAATTTCGTGAAAAATCCACAAAAGAAAAACGCAATATGATATAGCACTATGTTATGCAAAAAATTTCGAATAAAGCGAGGCAGGGATGCCGAGCGCCGGAATTTATGATAGAATATAGGAATGAATTACATCATTTTTGATTTGGAATGGAATCAGGCCTCTCACGGAGAGGAAGACAGAGTTGAAGGACTGCCTTTTGAAATAGTCGAAATAGGCGCGGTTAAGCTTAATGAGAGCAGAGATATGGTCTCTGAATTCTCCAAACTTATTAAGCCGCAGGTATATAAAGAGATGCATTTTATCACCAGTCGACTTGTTCATCTTCAAATGGACGAACTCCAGAAAGGTGATACTTTTCCTGTTGTAATGAAAGAATTCCTCGATTGGTGCGGCGATGATTGCCTGTTCTGCACATGGGGCGCCTTGGATCTTCTTGAATTGCAGCGCAATATGGCATATTACAAGATGGAGCCGCTCTCTGATTCCCCCATCAAATTCTATGATATCCAGAAGTTATTCTCCCTTGCATATGAAGACGGCAAGAGTCGCAAAGCTCTTGAAGATGCCATAGATATGATGAATATTCGCAAGGATATTCCTTTCCACAGAGCTTTTTCGGATGCATATTATACAGCCAAAGTATTTGATAAGATTGAAGATCCGAATGTTTTGGAGAAATTTTCTTTCGATACTTTCAACGTTCCCACAAGCAAAGAGCAGGAAGTTCATATCATATTCAGTGATTACGATAAATATATCAGCCGGTTGTTTAATAACCGCAAGGAATTATTAAACGACAAAGGTGTTACATCAACTGTTTGCTACAAATGCGGTCGTCCCATTAAGAAGAAAATCAATTGGTTCACCCCTAACGGCAAGCACTATTATGCAGTTTCTTCATGCTTCAGACATGGTCTTATGAAGAGTAAGATCCGTGTTCGTAAAGCAGAAAAAGGTGGAGTATACGCTGTTAAGACAGATAAATACATAACCAAAGAAGATATGAAGAAACTAATAGATAAGCGAGATAACATTCTGCTTCAGAAGCAGCAGAAAAAAGAAGATAGCAAGCAATAGTTCTCGGTATGACCGTTCATAATACTAAATCTATAACTGTATATAATTCTATTCTAAGAATATTAGTTCCCGTTCTTTGTGGTCTTTACATCACCACTTCATTCGGTGCATCCTATGTTTACGCTGCCCCGGAGACTCGTGATTATATGGCCGAGGCCGAGGAGCGCAAATCCCTTCCCATTCAAACAGATGATTACAAAGACTGGCCTGCCGGACCCAAGATAGGTGCAGAAGCTGCTCTTTTAATGGAAGTTCGCACCGGTGCAATCTTATATTCCAAGAATGCTGATGAGAAATTATACCCTGCGTCCATCACTAAGATGTTAACTGCTTTGGTTGCAATGGATAAATGTGATATGGATGAACAGGTCCGTTTCTCACAGGCTGCCATTGATTCGATTAATTGGCGCGAAGATGCCAACATGGGCATCAACCCCGGCAATTCAATCACAATGGAACAGTGCCTTTACGGTCTTTTGGTTGGTTCTGCCAACGAAGTTGCCTATGCCATAGCAGAACACATATGTGGGGATGGAAATATCACCGGTTTTGCAGATCTTATGAATGAAAAAGCGGCTTCACTGGGTTGTAAGAACTCCCATTTTATCACCCCCAATGGAATTCATGATGAGAACCACTATACTTCTGCATATGATATGGCCCTTATTGCCAAGGCCTTCTATTCAAATGAACTGCTAACCAAAATGGCTTCAACAGTTTCTTACCATGTTCCTCAGACCGCTACACAACCTAAAGATGATATGATTGTCTATGCCAAGAGCAAACTTCATCCCGGCAAGGAATATGCATATGAATATTTGGTGGGAACCAAGACCGGATACACCGAAGCCGCCAGGCAGACTCTTGTCAGTTGTGCTGAACACAACGGTCTTAAGCTTGTGTGTGTAATTCTTAAAGAAGAGGCTCCCGCACAATTTACGGATACAATAGAATTATTCGATTACGGCTTCAATAACTTCCAAGCTGTCAATATTGCTGAAAATGATAAGAAATATGTAATTCAGAGTCTTAACTTCTTTGACAGCGGTCTTGATATTTTCGGAAGCAGTAAGGCAATCCTTCAGATGAACAAATCCGATTATATTGTTCTTCCCACCGATGCCACATTTGATGAGACCGGTTCGTCTATTGATTATGATAATCTTAAGCCTGATGAAATAGCCAAAGTCGATTATTTTTTCAATGATGTATATGTGGGAAGCGGCAGTATCGAAGCCGCCAAGGACGAGCATCCGACATTTGATTTCAGTTCCAAAACTGAATTGGAGAAAGAAACCACAGATGATGAGAATGTAATGATCATCAACATAAGAAGAATTATAATGATTGTTCTGGCAATAGCTGCGGCAATTATTATTCTTTCCACTCTTCGTTCCCTGATATTCAATAATTCTCGCAGAAGAAGACGAAAGAGTGCCCGCAAGTACAAAACTCCGGGCACAAAGAATCTTAACTGGAAAGGTTTCTTAAAATAGTTTTAACACGTAAGAGTTCTTCACAGGCTCCTCTTTTCGTCCGCGAGGTGGTGCTGGGCGCCGGTGGCGCCCATTTTGCACCGACGGCTTTATGCCGGCGCGGTGTCGAACACTTTCGAGGCCCGATGGGCCTTAAAATGAGAAAGGGAGCGGGTTCCCATACCACACTATTGAAAACTCACTCAGTTACTCACTAACCCGAATCCTTATTTGACAGTTTACCTGCTTTTTCATCATTCTTAAGTTTCCCAATTAATGCTGTTTTATCGTGAATCGACGCGTCGTTTTGCCCAATCGACGCAAAATAATTCTGAATCCTCGCGTTTTCGTCTCTCATCCTCGCGTTTTCAGGCTCAATCCTCGCATTTTCTGCAATCCTCTGATCTCGATCCGCGCTCATAACCGTCGTTTTGAGGATGAAGGTGCTGTTATTGAATACCGGATCGGGAAAGCCTATCCTCAAAAAGCCTCGGATCGTATTTCTTATCATGGTTTCCGATTATCAGATATTTTTTTCCATTCATCTTTCTGATGAGATCATCCGCGTCTTCAACTTTCATATGATGGCAGATATCTCCCATGATATAAACCGTATCATTCTTATGAACTACGGAATTAAAATTTTGTAGCAGCACACGATCCATCTCTTCTACTGATTCAAACGGACGGTTCTGCATATTGATTATGGCTCTATGGCCAAAATGCATATCAGCTGTAAAATATACCATTTCTATAACCTCACAATAATACCATTCCGGTCCGGAAAGTTTCAGTCTATTCTGCCGGATTCCCGAATGCGGATTCCTACATCTGTACCTTTTCGGCATATTCTTTCAACAGAAAATCTGTATGTACCGAA
>JAEEGL012073368.1_pt1 | contig 27902 bp, 24 predicted proteins | sample 9134231 | NCBI WGS metagenome assembly JAEEGL01 (sample SAMN16246548, study PRJNA631951) | gut metagenome | biome: gut microbiome; feature: rumen; material: fiber-attached | host: Bos | place: Iran: Karaj | collected 2018-10
GTAACCTGGGTCGAGTATGCGACCAGATCGGAAATATGATAATTCTCATCACATTCATTGATCGCATTTGTTCCGCTCATGATAAGCGACAGGCTTAAGAACAGCAGAAGTGCTGCTACGAAGATAAGTGCGAAGAGCGTAGCGGCCTCACCCTTATGCTTCTTGATATTATTCTTTGCTATAAAGATTAACTTGCCCATTATTACCACCCCATATCAGAAAGGAAAGCTCGGAGCTCCTTATGACGCTCTTTGTTCTCTCCGTCGTAACGTGAGAGTGTGATCTCATCGCAGATGACGCCGTCTCTTAAGTAAAGGATCCTGTTGCCTCTCTCCGCCGCAGCGATCGTGTGCGTTACCATGACGATGCTCTGGCCTCTGTTGTTCATGTCTGAAAGGACATCGAGCACCGCTTCAGTATTCTGTGAATTAAGTGCACCCGTAGGCTCGTCTGCGAAGAGGATCTCCGGCTCGTTTATAACTGATCTCACAAGTGCGACTCTCTGCTTCTCGCCGCCCGACAGCTGGTTCGGGAACTTGTTGTAGCACTTCTCGTCGAGGCCCACCTGTTTAAGAAGTTCCTTAGCTCTTGCCGCGATCGCCTTGCGGTCACGTGTCTTGAGAAGTCCGCTTACGATGATGTTATCGAGAACGCTCATCGTGTCGTTTAAGTAGTTCTGCTGGAAAACAAAACCGCAGTGCTTTCTTCTGAACTTGGCAAGCTTATCGTTGCTGTACTTAGAAATCTCCTCGTTACCGTAAAGGATTGCTCCGAGACTCGGGCGGTCCATTCCGGAGAGCGAATAAAGAAGTGTGCTCTTGCCGGCACCGGAGTCTCCCATGATTACCGTGAAGTCTCCCTTTCTGATCTCGAGGTTCAGGTTCTTCAATACATGCTGCTGAACGCTCTCGTTAGAAAATGTCTTACAAAGATCTGTAGCTTTAAGTACTATGTCTGTCATCTTGTTATCTCCCTTAATTGTTTTGTCAGAATTCTTACACTGCCATTCTACGGCTTACAATGGAAGAATACTTTACACGAACCTTGTTCAATTCTTAACTGATTCTTACATGTGCTATACTCGAAGTATGAATTACAACTGTTTGATTATTGACGATGAGGTTGAACTTTCCAAGATGACACAGGAATACTTCGAGATGTTCGAAGTCTCCTGCGCAGTCGTTTCCACTGCAGACGAATGCCTTGATTTTCTTAAGGAAAACACGGCTGACGTCTTTTTACTTGATATCAATTTAGGCAACGAGAGCGGCTTTACTTTATGTAAGGCTCTGCGCGAGAAGTACGACACGCCGATACTTTTCATCTCTGCACGCCAGAGCGATGACGACGTACTTGTAGCACTTAATATCGGCGGCGATGACTACATCAAGAAGCCGTATACATTAAGCGTGCTCCTCGCGAAAGTTAAGGTGCAGCTTAAGCGTGTCGAGGCATTAAAGAAACTCGGTGCTTCCGCAGCCTCCGATACCTCTTCCGACGACACTTTCACATTAGATCCCGCTACCATGAGCTGCCGCGTCGAGGGCAAGACAGTGCAGCTTAAGGCGAAGGAGTTCGCTCTCCTAACATGCCTTTACGAACACAAGGATACGATAGTTACCAAGGAACAGCTTTTCGAGCAGGTGTGGGGTGATGCTTTCTACACGGACAGCACACTTAACGTGCACATAAGAAGACTGCGCGAAAAGCTTGAGTCCGATCCTAATGAACCCAGGTACATTAAGACTGTCTGGGGCACGGGCTACATCCTGGAGACCAATAAATGAAGATAAAGGTCATCGCGATCTTTTACACTCTGGTGATCATTGCAGCAGGGTTTATCTTCTGGAACAGGATCTCTGACAAGACCACATTCGGGATCGACATGCTCGGGCTAAACACCTCAGCTGATGAGATTACTTCCCGACTTAATGAAGGCGAAGACCGCGACGCACTCGAGTCCCAATACAACTGCGAGATCATACTTGTAAGCGACGCTGATTATGCGTCATATAACAACGAGTTTATTAAGAATGGTTATTCCGTATTCGACTACCGTGTTGATGAGAAGATCGAAGGCAAGATCGCATTCGATGCGCGTGCAGGTGAGTTCGAAGCGATCGCTCATGAAGAGAAGCTTATCTTCATCTTCACCATCGGTCTTACATACGTTCTCGGCCTTCTTCTGTTATTTGTCATCTGGTATTTCTACGTAAGACCTTTCAACAAGCTTAAGTTCTTCGCACAGAACGTATCCAAGGGTAATCTCGACATTCCTCTTGAGATGACGAAGAACAATTACTTCGGTGCTTTTACTGAGTCATTCGACCGTATGAGAGAAGAGCTTAAGTTATCCTCTGAGCGTGAAGCTGAAGCCAACAGAAGCAAGAAAGAATTGGTCGCAGAATTATCCCACGACATCAAGACTCCGGTAGCTACCATCAAGGCTACATGCGAAGTAATGGAACTTAAGTATCCGGAAGGAGACGTACGCGATAAGGTCGATGTAATCAAGTCCAAGGCTACATCTGTAGAGCAGCTTATCGACAACATGTTCAAGGCTACCTTGGAAGAACTGCACGAGCTTAAAGTTAATCCCCGTGAAGAAAGTTCACTTATCATTGAAGATATGTTAAATGACCTTCGTTTCTACGGAGAAGTTATCAGGAACGGACAAGTTCCCGAGTGCCTTATCATGGCTGATAAACTTCGTCTCGAGCAGGTCATCGATAACATCGCAGGCAATTCATTCAAGTACGCAGGAACCGCTTTAGAGGTAAGTTACAAGTCCGAATCGGATAGCATTCGCATTATCCTTTCCGACCGCGGCCCCGGCGTGCCTGAAGAGGAACTTGCTTTGCTGACAGCCAAGTTCTACAGAGGATCTTCCGCTTCCGATTCCGGTAAGGATGGAAGCGGACTTGGGCTTTTCCTCGCCTCATCTTTCATGAATAAGATGGGCGGAGGTCTCGAGCTTCATAATAGAGAAGGCGGCGGATTTACCGCCGAGATCATTCTTAAGAAGGTGTGATCAGCTGCCGATAAACGAGAAGGCAACGTCGTAGAAATCCTTCGCTTCGTCGAACGCACCATGTCCCAATCCTTCGAACATATGCGTCCTGCTGTTAGCAATTCCGGCACTTAGTTCATTAACGGCATCATTGCCTACAGTATGATCATCTTCGCCATATGTTATAAGCGTAGGCGCCGTGATCTTATTAAGTTCATCTCTTACATCAAAGCCAAGTATAGCTTCTGCGTTACGAAGGAATCTGTCATAGTTTGAGGGGCGCGTGAACTTGGCAATCAAAGGAAACATCTTACGATTCTTATCAAGATATGCCTTCGAATAAGTCCTCTCGGCAGTATCGATCATAAGCGCCTTGTGATCGCCTTGTTCCGCCATATCTATCCATCTTCCTACCACATCTTTAACAACCTCATTGGCATAAGGAGCCGTTACTGCAAGTACGAGCTTATCCACGACTTCAGGATGGTCGATCGCGATTGCCTGCGACACCATTCCTCCCTGCGATACGCCGAAAACAGATGCCTTCTTAATGCCTAAGGTCTTCATCGCCGTGACCTGGTCTTCTGCCATCAGCCTTATGGTATACCCTACAGGCATTTCGTTCTTTCTGCTGAACATATATACCGTGTAATCCTTAAGATACTTCTTGTAAGGTCCTGCAAGCAGATATGCCTTGCCTTTAACCGTAGCAAGACCGTCAGATAAACCCGGCAGCACTACTACGTTCTTGTCTCCCGTTCCGAATGACACGTAATACATCGATGTGTTCCCTACCTGAACACACCCGTTCTTTGCATTGATTCCCATCTATATATCCCCCTTATTATAATCCCTTATGTATGATATCGAGATATTCTGTAAGCTTTGTGATGTAATCTTCCCTCTGCTTCTTAAGTGACTTTTTGCTTTTCGCGTTTTTCTCAAGAAAGTCCTTATTAAATCCCTGAAGCATCCAGCTTAAGATATCTGTGACTTTGTCCTTATCGTGCTTTATCTTACTGTAGTCAGCACCCTTCATGATCGCCTCATAAGTATCTGTACCGACACCCTTATAACGCGCCTCGATCTTATCTTTTATATCCCCAGTCTCCTGTGCCATCTGAAGCATAAACTTACCCTGCTTCGGGTGTTCAATGTACCAGGTTGTCTCAAGCGTCGAATATGCTATCACGCGTTTATAAATATCCTTCGGAAGATTTTTAAGTTCCGGTGCCATACTCTCCGCCATCTTATATGCGATGGTATCGATAAGATAGAAATACAGGTCTTCCTTGTTCTCGAAATACTTGAACAGGCTGCCCTTGCTTATGCCGCACTCTTTAACGATGCGGTTGGTCGAACTGTTCTCATATCCGTATGTTCCGAACTCATTTACAGCTGCTTCGATTATCTTCTGCTGCTTATTCTCATCAAGTTCTGTAAATACTCTTGTCGGCATCTTTATCCCCCTTCAGATGACCATGCGGTCACTCACTATCCCAAATAATAGTGACCACTCGGTCACCATTCATAATTTACACCCGTTTTATGTACTTGTCAAATTACTATCAAATTCATAATTGCAAGTCTTTTTGTGCTTTTTCTATATATAACCACAAAAAATCCTTATAAAGGCCTTCCGAATTGGTAGAACTGTGAATATATGCACAAAAACGCGAGCGGTATAATCATTCTCGGTCTTAGGCGGATCAGCCTAAGGCGAAAGGAGAATAGAAAAATGAAGAAGAATCTTTTGAAGAACGTTTTGGCAGTATCTGTAGTTGCTGCTATGGCTATTAGCTTCGCTGCTTGCTCCGAGACAACAGAGACAAGCGCAGAGACAGAGGCTGAGGAGACAGTTGTTGAGACAACAGTTGAGGAGACAGTTGCTGAGACAACAGTTGAAGAGACAGTTGTTGAGACTGTAGTTGAGACAGAGGCTGAAGAGACAGTTGTTGTTGAGCTCGACGGCGAGATCGATGAGGACCTCCTCGGTTCTTGGACACTTGAGCAGGACGGCGCAGTTATTGTTTACACATTCAACGATGACAACACAGGCGTATGCGAGATGACATACGGCGAAGAGTCTGTTGAGATCGCTATGCAGTACTCTGCTGACGGTGAGACACTCACAGTTGTTATGACTGACTTCGGTACAGAGACAGACGTTGCTGAGTACACAGTTGATGGCGACACACTCACACTCGTAACAGAGGGCGAGACAATGGAGCTCACAAGAGAGGCTTAATCTTACTTAATTGAAGATTAACGAAGGGACTGTCAATCGACAGTCCCTTTTTTGTTGCTTAATTATCCGGTCTCTTTTAAGGCTTAAACTCGAACGGAACTCCGTGACCGCATGCGAGGTACTTCGGTGCAAGCTTTACTATCTTCTCGTAGGACTCCCTCATAAGCTCCAATGAAGCCGCGTGAGGCGGCAATGTAGGCACACCGTTTAACACAGCGTACGAATCACCTGCGTAGAGCACGTCGCCATTAAGGATGCCGTAGGAGCCCCTGGTATGCCCGGGAAGGTGTATGAACTTAATGTCATAGCCGTAATTTGCCGCAAGCTCATCAGCGTCGTCCTTGATCACGATATCAGGCTCGTAAGACTTGCTTTTGAAAAGAGGCGTCTTAGTCCAGAAAGAGATCCATTTAACTCTCATTGTGTAGCGTTTATCCGTAGGAATCTGAGGCTGGCTTGAGAAGTTTCTTATTAGCGTTACATCCTCAGCTCCGAGCCATATTCTCGCGTTATAAAGCTCCTTCAAATACGCTGCATTCCAGTCGTGGTCCGGATGCGCGTGCGTAATGAAGATGTCCTTGATATTGAAGTTGTTTCTTCTGATCCAGTCGACAATGGCCTTCTTCGTAGTAGAGAAACCCGTGTCGATAAGCATGTCGCCCCGAGATCCTCGTATAACGTAAACCGAGATCGGAGCGTCACCTTGAAGTTCCGTCAAATAATATATGTCGCCGATCTTGACCTGATCGAACGACTGGTACCTTATAGCCATTATCTATCCCCTTATTCGCTTTGGTACTGATTAATTATGTAAGTTCAGATTTTACGTACTTGTCCAAGTACTTCTTGTAAAGCGCCTCGCTCTCGGCATCCTTACGCTGCTTAAAATCGTGCATGTAAGTGTCGCCGCTCTGTTCAGACTTAAATCTGTATACAATAGCAGCGATGTTCATGCTGTGGTCGGCGATTCTGCCGCAGCTGTAGAGAATGTCGTTATATACGAAGCCGTGACCCGGCTCGCAGATACCTGCAGCGAGTCTCTCGACGTGATTAGCCTTATATGCGTCGCACATCTCACTGATGACGATACGAAGAGGTCCAATCTCCTTAGCCATATCGGCATTGTCAGTAAGATAGCATTCGATAGTCTTGGAATATACTTCCTTAACTGCAGATACGATCCTCTTAACTTCGTCATTAGCATCAGGTGAGAATACAATCTTCTTTCTCATGATCTCCTCGGAAGAATTAGCCATGTAGGAAGCATGGTCGGCAATACGCTCGAATTCTCCGACAGACTGAAGCATCTTGGATGATCTGTTCTTATCTTCAACAGAGAGGTGATGAGTAGTCGTAAGTTTCATAAGGAAGGAACCGATAACGTCCTCGTAACTGTCGACCTTCTCCTCGTTCTTCTTGATGAATTCATAGTCCTCATCGTTGTAACCTGCGATGAGCATATCCGTTGCCTTATCAAGACCATTCTTAGCCTTGTTAACCATCTTGATCATGGAGTTAGTACACTCGGAAACAGCGATAGGAGGTGATGTCATGATACGGTCGTCGAGCTTGAACTCGTTCTCCTCATCCGTCTCCTTAACGATAAACTTAGCAAGGCTGACAAGCTGATGTCTGAACGGGAAAAGGATAATCGTGTTACCGATATTAAAGATTGAGTGGAATGCAGCGATTCCTACGATTCCAATCGTTCTGTCGAGGAATGAGAAATCGAAGATAGCGTTAAGTGAATAGAAGAGGATGAGCCAAACGACTACACCGATTACCTTGATGGCAACGTGGATAACCGTTACTCGCTTAGCATCTCTGCTAACACCAATTGATGAAAGAACCGCTGTTGCACAAGTACCGATGTTGGCACCCATGATAATCGGGATTGCCATACCGTAAGTAAGGCTTCCTGTAAGTGACAAAGACTGCAGGATACCAATAGCAGCTGCAGAGCTCTGGATGATACCTGTTACTACTGTACCGGCAAGTACACCGAGCAGGGGATTCTTAAATGCTGTGAGCACTTTTACGAACTGCTCGGACTCACTTAACGGAGCCATGGAAGTACTCATCATTGTCATTCCCTGCATTAGGATACCGAAGCCGACGAGCATCATACCGATGTCCTTACGTCTCTGCTTCTTAGAACCCATGATGAAGATTACACCGATGAGTGCAACTATAAGTGAGAAGCACTTAGGCTGGAGTAACTTCAGGAAGATGTTTCCGTCTGAATTGATACCGGAAAGTGAAAGGATCCATGCGGTAAGTGTTGTACCGATATCCGATCCGAATATTACACCAACAGTCTGCGCAAGTTCCATGATGCCCGAGTTAACGAAACCGACGAGCATAACGGTCATTGCAGATGAAGATTGAATTGCGATAGTAATAAGTGCGCCGACAAGAAGTCCTTTTCCGGAATTGGCAGTAGCCTTCTTGAGGAGTTTCTCAAGTCTTCCGCCGGCAGTCTTCTTTAAAGACTCCGAGAGCAGGTGCATTCCGTAAAGAAAGAATGCGAGTCCGCCGAATAAAGTTATAAATGCAAATATATCCATACAGTCTCAATTATAATGTCGAGAATTAAGTTTGTAAAACAACGAAATTTTACACATAGACCGCCGTCTATGTGTTTTATAGAAACCCCTGCCAACACTATTATTATCGGATTTTGTGGAGCGAAGCGCTGTGGAGCGAATAACGTTTGCGAAGCGACCTTCCTTCTAAGCGCCAAATCAGCCCTTATGAGAACAGCAAATACCCCGAACGGACTTACGCAAACGCGAAGCGTCGAGTACGTAGTGAGGGTATTTGCTGTGAACATGGCACCCCCAACAGGAATCGAACCCGTACCAGCAGTACCGGAAACTGCTGTTCTATCCATTAAACTATGGAGGCATTTACCTATGAAATTATATCACAGCCATACAAAGAGCCGCCCCTAAGAGCGGCTCTTATTAATTCAATTGTGATTTAAGGAATTACTTTCCTGCTGCCTTAGCAACTTCCTCAGTCTTAGCCTCAACTACAGGCTCAACCTTAGCCGCCTCAGTAGCTTCCTTGACCTCAGCCTCTGCCAATGCCTGGAGCTTAGCCTTCTCAGCTGCGAGCTCTTCAGCCTTCTTAGCCTCAGCAGCTGCCATCTCTGCAGCGGCTCTGGCCTCTTCTTCTGCCTTACGTGCAGCAGCCATAGCCTCTTCAGCTCTCTTAGCAGCAGCCTCTGCCTTCTCTCTAGCCTGAGCAGCGGCGATCTTAGCCTCTTCCTCAGCCTTCTCGGCAGCGATTCTGTCGTCTTCTTCCTTCTTCTTTCTGTTAGCAAGCTCGTAAGCTTCTTCTGCCTTCTTAGCAGCTTCCTTAGCTTCCTCAGCCTTCTGAGCTGTATTCTTAGCGAGCTCCTCAGCGTGAGTAGCGGAATTCTTAGCTTCCTGCTCGAACTCTTCTGCAGCCTTTCTTGCCTTCTCTTCAGCAGCAACGACTGCGAGTCTTGCATCCTGCTCTGTCTTCTTCTGGGATGCGACCTTCATTGCATCCTGAGCCTTGGCGATTGCTTCCTGAGCGATCTTCTCAGCCTTAGCAGCCTCTGCCTGAGCATTCTCAGCAGCTGCGAGAGCTGTGTTGTACTCTTCCTCAGCGGCCTTAGCCTTCTTAGCTGCCTCTTCCTCACTCTTTACTGCTGCTTCGCGAACTTCGCCGGACTTCTTAACAGCAAGTCTTGCTTCCTCAGCCTTGGATGCAGCACTCTCTGCTTCCTTAACTGCACGCTCCTCGCGCTCCTTAGCCTGATCGAGTTCAAGCTTAGCCTTCTCGGATGCGATAGTAGCAGGTGACTTATTAGCATTGTTGTTAAAGGGTCTTGCTGTGGAATCACCGCCCGCCATAGCCTTATTAGTCTGAGGCGCATGACGCTGCTCGTCCTTGTGCTGCTGCTCAGCAGCTACTGCCTGTGCACGATTGATAGATGCAGAAGGCGGACGTCTGATTGGTGCCTTGAGTCCAACGGGCTGCTGCTTTCTCTCGTTCTCATCCTTCCTGTCCTCAGGACGGTTGGAATCTTTACCATTGTTAGCAGATGACTTACGTGACTCTTCCATAGCCTTACGCGCTTCTATCTGAGCTCTAGCTGCCGCTGCACGCTCTCTGGCGTACGATGCTGCAGGTGAATCTACAGGTGCCATATTACGGCCCTTCGAAGACGTGTTGCTACCGGGCCTTCCGCCCGTAACTTCGCCTGACATCGGCAATTCGGCGGCGGTATTGTTAGATCCGTCGTCTCCCTTGCCTTTAAAAACATCAAGTATACCAGCCATTTCTCCACCCCATCATAGAAATACAAATATAAAACTTAACTGATATATAAATTATACTTTGTAAACAAATTATTTCAAGTATGTTATATAAATCTATACACTTTGACAAAAGAGTATGGGAAAATTGGCTAAACTGCGCTTTATTCGGGCTTTCCCTTATTAATAAGAATATTCAGTATATCTATAGCGTCAGCTGCAGTCCTGCTTCTGTCCTTGTCACGTGGCTTATAGTGAAGGTACGGTTTTCCCTGTGCACAGAACATGATCCTGCCCTGATACTCGGGCACCCCAAGGAGGATGCTTACAGTCTCGAAGTCAGCTTTTCGATCTGAGGCGAAGTAAAGAAGGACACCCGTGTCCCTTATGCAGACTTTCTCGAAGCCCGCCTGACTTGCCAAGGTCTTAATGAGAGCGACAACTGCCAGGAAGATGAACTGCTTGGGCGGCGTGCCGTAGCGGTCCGTAACCTCGTCGATAAGGTCGTCGGCATCCTTCTGGGAAGAAATCGAGCCGATTCTTCTGTAACATGCCATACGCGATGCCTCGTCCTCTATGTAAGAAGGAGGTATATAAGAATCGAAGTCGATCTCCACGTTGGTCTGGAGCGGAATCTTGAATTCGGTGTCGCCCGTCTCGTTAAGGTGTTTAATCTCCTCGTCGAGCATTCTGCAGTAGAGCTCGTAACCGATGACATCCATCTGACCGTGCTGCTCAGCACCGAGCAAGTTACCTGCACCTCTTACCTCGAGGTCACGAAGTGCGATCTTAACGCCGGAACCAAGCTCGGTGAACTCGCGGATCGCCATCAGGCGCTTACGGGCATCAGAGTTCATCTCCTTCTCGGGCTTGTATGTGATGTAAGCATAAGCCTGACGGTCGGATCTGCCGACACGTCCCTTTATCTGGTAAAGCTGCGACAAGCCAAAGCGCTCCGCATCCTCTACTATCATTGTATTTACATTAGGCATATCGACGCCCGACTCGATGATCGTGGTGCACACGAGAATGTCCGCCTCACCTGCGATGAAAGACTCGACGATCCTCTCCATCTGGTTCTCGCTCATCTTGCCGTGAGCGTAAACTACACGAACGTCAGGCATCAGTTCCTTAAGACGTGCGGCCTTCGTGTCGATGTCGGCAGTGCGGTTATAAAGCCAGAATATCTGGCCTCCTCTTGATATCTCGCGAAGACATGCCTGGACGCAGATCTCCTCGTCAAACTCCATAACATAAGTCTGTACCGGACGGCGGTTCTGCGGAGCCTCCGACAGCATCGAGATATCGCGGATACCCGACATGGACATATGCAACGTACGAGGGATAGGTGTAGCGGTAAGAGTAAGCACGTCGATGTTTGCTCTCATCGCCTTGATCTTCTCTTTATGGTTAACGCCGAAGCGCTGCTCCTCATCAACTACGAGAAGACCGAGCTTGTTCGGCACAACGTCATCAGAAAGAATTCGGTGGGTGCCGATTACAACGTCAGCCTTACCCTCTTCGATATCCTTAAGGTTCTGCTTCATGACCGCAGCGGGAACAAATCTCGACAGTAGAACTACCTTGATCGGGAATCCGCCGAGTCTTTCCTTGAAGTTGTCGTAATGCTGCTGCGCAAGAAGTGTCGTCGGGGCGAGCATAAAAGCCTGCCTTCCGTTCATGACGCACTTGAAGATAGCTCTGAAAGCGACCTCCGTCTTACCGAAGCCGACGTCACCGCACAACAGACGATCCATCGGAACGGGCGACTCCATGTCCTTCTTGATATCATTGATAGCTGCTTCCTGATCCGCAGTTTCTTCGTAAGGGAAGTACTCCTCGAACTCCTTCTGATACGAGTCATCGGGTCCGCATGTAAATCCCTTGTTAGCTCTTCTTACTGCATATAACTTAACGAGGTCGAAAGCAAGTTTCTTAACTGAAGATCTAGCACGCTCGACATTCTTCTTCCATTCCTGGGAATCGAGACTCGACAGCTTGGGCTGCTTGCCTCCGGGACCGACGTATTTCGAGAGCTTGTCGATCTTATCTACGGGAAGGTAGATGACCGCATTCTTGGCATAGTTTATCTTGAGGTAGTCCTGCGACGACTTGCCCATCTTGAGGTTAACGATACCCTCATAAAGACCGATACCGTGCACGTCATGAACAACGTAATCGCCGGGAGCGACGTCGCCGAAGAAAGTGATGCGCGCGCCTCCGCTCTTCTTCTGGACATGCTTCTTCTCGCTTCCGAAAATCTCCTGCTCACCTATGAGTATCAGCTTCGCCGCAGGGTACTCGAATCCTGCCGGAAGTGCACTTGATACTACATTGATATCGACGCCTCCCGAGAGCATCCTGTTTCGAAAAGAATCTACTCTCGATGCACCTGTAATCATGAAGATGAGGTCTGACTTGGAAGTGCCGCCGTTATTCTTAACATACTTTATAAGTGCATCGTCACGTCCCACCCAGTTCTCTCCGGACAAGCCCGGGCAGTTTACGGTAACGCCTCCGGGAAGCCCGCTTAATGCAGACTTAAGACAAGCGAGAGTGACCGTGCCTCCGAACTTATCTAAAGCCTTCATGGCATCGGGAATCTTGAACACGGAATCGAATGAACATGACGGTGCCTGACCTAAGTCGTAGGCGCTCTTTATCCTCGCGGTAAAGTCGGCAGTATAACCGTCCATTCGGCTTCTGCCCTCAGAGAATTCATCCACGAACAGCATCACTCTGTTCTTGTTAAGGTAATCAAGAATATTGTGCGGATCAGGCTCGACTACGCCGATCCATCTTGCAAGAGCAGAGATCCTCATGCCCTGTCTTATCGCCTCCGAATCGGCAAGCGAGTTTTTCTCGAGAAGCTCACCCGTCGTCCTGTTAGAAGACGCATTCATCTTGTTGATATCGGGAGCTGCGGCACGGACCATATTATCCGCGATCTTACCTCTTAGCTCCTCTCCGAATGTATAAAGATAAGCAGGACAGATAGTGACTTTCTTCAAACCCTCGATCGATCTTTGATCGTCAGGATTAAATGTCTTCAACTGATCTATCTCATCGTCGAAGAAACTGATTCTTATAGGAAGATCCATGTCGGGCGGGAACACGTCGATGACGTCTCCTCGTGCAGAGAACTCACCCTGATCGGATACCATTCCGACTCTTTCGTAACCTCTTTCGGCAAGATCCGATATGAGCTTTACGGGATCATAACTTTTGCCGAAGGAAAGCTTAATAAACTTCTTCTGGAATTCATCGGGAGAAGGCATCTTATTAAGGAGCGAAGGTGAGCAGATAACAGCTGCATCCATATCCCCTCTTACAATCTTGGAGATAACTCCCGTGCGCTCACTCTCGTTCTCGTGTGATGAAGCCACTGCAGATACGAGTGACAATTCGGCAGGCTTAAGGATCGGAATGTCATTACCTATAAATGGTCTTAATCCTCCGATCAAAGACTTAGCTCTTGTGACATCGGATACGACTACCACAGGAGTCTTGTCGTACTTATGCGCAAGAGCCGCGATAAGGTAACCTTTCTGCTGCTCACAAAGACCCGTGATATTAACGGGTCCGCCTGTGCGTATCGATTGGTCGAAGGAAGAAATCAGGGATTCATCCTGATCGATCTTACTTAGAAGTTCATTAATCTCTTTTGCCATTGACGATATCCTCTATGGCTTTGCAAGCGTCTTCGAAGGAATCGTAAACCTTCTGTCTTAGATCCTTCGGGATGTCAGAAAGAACGAAAGAGATGAGATCCGTTGTCTCCGGAACCGGTCCTGTTCCGATTCTGACACGGGGGAACTCCTGCGTATTAAGATGAGCGATAACGGACTTCATTCCGTTATGCGTACCGGCACTGCCTTTCGATCTTACTCGAATGGTTCCGGTTGCAATATCAATGTCGTCGTAAACGATGATGACATGTGACGGGTCGATCTTGTAGTAGTTCGCGAACGGACCTACAGCCTCGCCCGAGTTGTTCATGAATGTCTGGGGCTTCATGAGGAAGACGTCATGTCCGCCTATCTTGCCCTTGCCGAAGTGAGAATGAAACTGAGTTCTTTCTATGCGAATGCCGGTCTTCTCTGCAAGCATGTCGAGAGCGAGGAAACCACAGTTATGCCATGTATATGCGTACTTGTTCCCGGGATTACCAAGTCCCGCGATAAGCCATGCGTCAGACATCAGGTGATCACACCTCCGAACGGCGGGTATCAAGCTTTATGTAGTTTGCACCGCGGAGACGATTCTTCTTGGCAACCCAGTCTTCCTTGTTCTCCTGCTGTGATCTTGCGATACCGAGACTCAATGCAGGAACGTCCTTGTTGATAGTGGAACCTGCAGCGATATAAGAATCGTGGCCCAATACAACGGAAGCGAGGATGTTGGAGTTACCACCGATAAATACGTTGTCCTCGATCGTACATCCGACCTTATCAACACCGTCGAAGTTACAGGTAACAGTACCGCAACCGAAGTTAACGTTCTTACCTACCTTTGAGTCACCGATATATGTGAGGTGTCTTGCTCTTGTATACTCATCGATCTCGGAACTCTTGATCTCAACATACGCACCGATCGTTACATGATCCTTGATCATGGAACCGGGTCTTATGTGAGAGAAAGGTCCGATACGACAGTCAGCTCCGATGATGGATTCTGATGCTACAGACATGTCGATAACTGTTCCGTTACCAACCTGTACTCCGTCAAGTCTTGTGTTCTCACCGATGATACAATCCTCACCGATGATCGTGTTGCCCATAAGTCTTGTACCGGGAAGAATGATCGTGTCTCTTCCGATCTCAACTGCGGAATGGATCCATGTCGTATCTTCGTCAACAATCTCGACACCGTTCATCATGTGCTTTCTCAAGATTCTCTTGTTGATGATCTTGCTTGCCTGCATGAGCTGGTATCTGTCGTTAACGCCTAATGTATCCTCAAAGTCGCAGATAACGGAACCGACTACTCCGCCGTCCTTGATGAGGATATCGATTGTATCCGTGAGGTAATATTCCTTCTGCGCATTCTGTGCGGAAAGTCTTCCGAGTGCAGAAAGAAGAAGTGAAGTCTTGAACACATACATTGAGGAATTAATCTCCCTTATCTTGAGTTCTTCCTCATTGCAGTCTCTGTGCTCGACAATTCTTAATACGTTGCCCTTCTCGTCTCTTACAACTCTTCCGTAACCTGTCGGGTCTTCTGCTGAAGCTGTGATTACTACAGCGGCGAAGTCACCCTCTTCCATGCTCTTCAATGCCTTCTCGATTGTGCTTGCGGAAACCATCGGAGAGTCACCGGGAAGTACGATTACGTAGCCGCCTCTTCCCTCGAGGAAAGGTTCTGCCTGCATTACTGCGTGACCTGTACCTAAGCGCTTCTCCTGGAAGACATAAGCAACGCCCTCACCGAGTACATCTCTTATCTCTTCCTGCTTGTCACCTACGATGTAAACCTGCTCTTCGCAACCTGCTTCACAGAGGGCATCGTAAACCCACTTGACGATCGGCTTACCTGCTACCTGGTGTACTACCTTGGAGTGTGAGGACTTCATCCTCTTGCCATCGCCTGCCGCCATTACTATTGCACATATATCCATAAATTTGAGTCTTCTTTCGAAAATGTTTTGTCCACTAATTATAACAAACATTAAAAAGCTTGTAGTGTATAATAATTAAAATTCGATTTAGGAATAAGGAGATATTTGATGATCGCTATTTTGCTCGCAGCCGGATATGCCACCCGACTTTATCCGCTCACGAAGGATAACCCGAAGTCACTTCTTCCTCTCGGCAATCGCCTCATCATTGACTACATCATGGACTCGGTAGATCAGATCCCGGGCCTTACTAAGGTAGCACTTATAACCAACTCCAAGTTCTATCCTCACTTCAGCAAGTGGGCAGAAGATCAGGACCGTGAGGGTAAGGCTCCCATCACTGTTCTTGACGACGGAACAACGGATGACTCCAACAAGAGAGGTGCTATCGGAGATATCATTTACACGATAGATACATTGGGTATCGATGAGGATGTCTGCATCCTTGCAGGCGACAATATCTTCACCTACTCGATCATTAATATGTATAACCAGTTCCGCGAGAAGAATGCTCCTACTTTGATCGCCATCAACGTGCCCGAAGTAGAGCAGAGAAGAAAGCTCGCAGTTGCCGTTATCGATGACGAAGACAAGATTATCGACATGGAAGAGAAACCTTCCGAGCCTAAGAGTGAGTGGGGAATCTACGCCACATATTTCTACGGCAAGGACATCCTTCCCTTGTTCAAGGAATACATTGCTCAGGGCGGCTCTCCCGATGCACCTGGCAATTTCCCTTCATGGCTTTACAAGCAGATGCCGGTTTACGCTTTCAAGGGTGACGGTTCCTGCATCGATATCGGAACAGTAGAAAACTACGAGAAGACATGCAAGGAATATGAAGGCAGATAAAAGATTTCTTAAGCTCATATGTGTCTTTCTTGCATGTTCCTCATTCACACTCGGAACAGCATCCTGTGCCAAACCCGATAATGAAACTATAGAGACTGTCGTCGAGACGTCAGCCCCTACTCCTACGCTTACACCGACGCCTACACCGTCCCCAACTCCGACTCCGTCACCTTCACCGACGCCGGTTCCTACTCCGGTGCCCACATATGTCGAGCCGCAGTTTGAGGAGACATGGTACAACGGCTTCGTTGATGCAAGATCAGTACGCGCGCAGATCGTCGATAACCCGACTGACATCACCGTACTCGTTAATAAGTATTATGCACTTCCGTTGGACTACGTACCGCCGGATCTTGTCGATGCACCTCACTCCATGAATCAGCAGATCAGAGCAGAAGCATGCGAGGCATGGATCGCGATGTATGACGCTTGCCTTGAGGAAACGGGCCAGGGTCTCTTCCTCGTGTCCGGCTACAGAGATGCTAATATTCAGCAGTACCTTTTCGACAGATCCACGAACCTTAGAGGAATCACTTTCTCCGTAAGAAAGAATGCGATCCCCGGCAGATCCGAGCACCAGCTTGGACTTGCTCTCGACATCACACCCGAGGGCCAATATGAGATCCTCGACGAGTTCGGCGAGACTACTACAGGAATGTGGGTTAACGAGCACTGCCACGAGTTCGGCTTCGTAAGAAGATTCCAGCAGCAGTGGGTATACGAGACAGGCTACGACATCGAGGCATGGCATTACCGCTACGTCGGCGTCGAGCTCGCTACTTACCTCTACGAGAATGATATGTCGCTGGAAGCGTATTACGGTTGTGAACAAGTCTTACCATGGGACGAGTGACTCGTTGAACAATTATTGATTTGCAATTATATCTAAGCTGAGTTTATAATCTCCACAGAATCCAAGGCGGGGTGTAAGTCCCCACCGGCGGTGTTCCTTCTATGCGATATGCAGAAGGTAAGCCCGCAACTCCCGTTAAATCTTATGACGGGACTGACGCGATGAGACTTCGCGGCCGACGGTTAAAGTCCGGATGGAAGGAGTTGTTTTTTATGTCCGAAATTACCAAAGATTCTGTAGCACGTTCACGCGTCAACGCACGCAAGATTGCCGTAACAGCCATCTTCACGGCTATGGCAGTTGTACTCATGTATCTAGAGTTCAACCTCCCCTTCATGCCCGGTTTCCTGAAGTTCGATTTTTCTGAACTTCCGGTACTCATCGGAGCATTCGCATTAGGTCCCGTTTACGGCATCGTCATCGAGCTTCTTAAGAACCTCATCCACCTCCCCGTAACAGGCACGGCAGGTATCGGTGAGCTCTCCAACTTCATCACGGGAAGCCTCTATGTTTTCACGGCAGGCAAGTTCTATGAGAAGCACAGAACACGTAAAGGTGCTATCACCGCTATGCTCATTGCTACAGCAGTATTGGCACTTGTAGCAGTACCCTTTAACTACTTCATCACACTGCCTCTTTACGGTTCTGTTTTGAACTTCCCCACTGAGGCAATCATCGCGATGGGAACTGCTGTTAACCCCATGATCACAGATAAGACAAGTCTCGTTTTCTGGGTATTCCTTCCCTTCAATCTTTTCAAGGGATTGGTAATCGGCTTCATCACATTCTGGGTATATAAGCCAATCTCGAATTTAATTAATCGTACGTATAAGAAAACCCGCCTTAATTAAGCGGGCTGATCAACAGGAACAGTATCTGCAGGCATCGGGTCAACCGGTGCCTGTTCTGTTTGTGCAGTATCAGAAGGAGCCGTCTCGACGGGCGCTGCTGTCTCAGCAGGAGCGGTCTCCGCGGGCATTGTATCCGTCGGCGGTGTGTCTTCGGGATTCTCATCGTAAACTCTTACCGGCTCTGTGTCGATAATGTACTGCGTGTAGTCGCCGTTCGGATCGCCGAACAGATAACGGAAGTAATTCGAAGAAAGAACTCCGCTGCAGTAATTGATTCTGTTAGAAACGATAGTTCGCACTGCATCCACATATCCTTCAGGAATCTCTGCATCAGGATCATTCGGATAGAATCTTGCCTGTGAACTTATATATGTTCCGAGGTCCGTTCTCCAGTCGTAGCCTGCGTTGAAGTACAAAGGCATTGCATCAGAGAATACGTCACGTCCCGGAAGAAGTCTCGAGTCGTAATCTATTCCATAAAGATTCAGCAATGTAGGAAGAAGATCGATCGACATTGTCGGTGAATCGATTATGATCGGATCCTCATCTTCAAGACATCCGCACCAGAGAATGAGACGGTTGTGATCACGAAGAACCGTATTCGTTACTTCGTATCCGTAAAGTTCAGACAGGTGCTCATTATCTAGTCCGTAAGGATAGTGGTCTGCACAAATGGCGATAACCGTATCATCGAGGATACCTTCAGCTTCAAGCTGCTGGAGAAGATATCCGACAGCGCGGTCGAGGTCTACCTGACATGCAATATATGCACGTACCGTATCAGAACATTCCCCTTCCAATGAAGATGTGTCATCCCAGTGCGCACGGCTCTGTGCATTCGCATAACGTGAATAATTAGAGTGTCCGCTAACCGACATGTAGTAGATATTGAAAGGCTGCTGATCGATATACATAGGGATCGTTGCTTCCATCATCTGAAGGTCGCTCTCGGGCCATACGGGATCGATGTAAGACTCAAGCCCGTTACCCCATCCCATGTAACCTTCAGAGTAACCGAGAAGGTTATGAGTTACGTTACGTGTGTAGTACTGATAATCGTTGTTGTGGAATGCCATTCCGTAGTAGCCGAGAGCATTAAGCTGCTGTGACATCGTAAGGAATGTATTGCCTCGACATGCCATATGGTAGAACGATACACCACCGTCCTGAGGAAGCAATCCGAAGATGTGTGAGAACTCGCCTCCGATAGTACCTGCAGTTGCAGGAACATAGGAATCCGTGAAGTTGATTCCGCGCGTAGCGAGGCGGTAAAGGTTAGGTGTAATAACAGGATCTATGGCTTCAGCAGTAAATGCTTCGGCAGTGATCATGATGAGATTCTTTCCTGCGAACAATCCCGTGTACTCATTACTCATCGAAGGCTCAAGTGAAGCGCAGTAAGCGGAAAGAGAAGCGATGGTTCCGCTCTCCTCTTCTGCAATGGCTTCGAAGTCGATATCAAGCACATGAGGATACGGTGTCGGTGTCGGAAGCGGAGTAGGTGTAGCCGTAGCTCCGGGAATAACGGGAGCAGGTGTCGGCGAAGGAGTTGAAGTTGGAGTCGGAAGTGCCGAGACGGGAACTTCAACCGCCTGGAATTCAAGATTGTCGTCACCCTTAAGAAGACTTCTGATATCAAGTCCTATCGTCTCACAAAGACCGAACTTTGATGCAGCTGTATTGAAGCTGTATTCATTGCCGTGAATGGCAGACGATGCGGGATTAGAAGAGATGACGATAATGTTCGTAAAGAACGTAACCGGAATAATGATGGCAAGAAGTCCGATCTTCCATCTTTCAACAGGAACCGGTCTGAACTTACGAAGTGCGACTCTTACAACAAAGATCAAAGTAGGCAACAAAAACAGAATAATGTGAGTAATTCCGCTCTTGCTTACGATGAGACTTTTGATCATGGAAGAGAATCCGGTGAGCGCATCGCCGCCTCCGAATACTACCGTGTTGATATCGTACAAAGTCTTAAACTGCATCCAGATAAAAAACTCTACGAGAAACGGAATAGCAGCAAGAATTCTGACAATGATTTCTGCCCCAATTCTTACCTTGTTCCTGAACACCATAAGAAGCAAACTTATGGGAAGTCCGACATAGAATGATGCAAGCAGAACCGACGGCATACTTGAAGCGAACTCCGTTCCGAAGACGGAGAAACCGAACAGCAATTCGTAGTAAAAAAGAATCAGTACAAACTCAGCCTGCAGCATTGGAAATGATTAGCTTCAGTGCGGCGTGAGATTCCTGCCATGCAGGATCGGAGATAGCGAAAACATGCTCAGCGGAACGAGTCTCAGAAGAGATGGCATCGTAGAACTTTACGGGAATGCCTTCACCCTCAAGGAAGTCTCTCATTCTGACATTGGAGTCATGAAGTAAATCTCTGTCGCCTGTAATAAGACAGGTGCGCGGAAGTCCTGTGCGCTTAACAACTTCTTTAAGATCGTAAACATAATCCGGAATATCGATGTCCTCAATTCCTGCAGGCTTCTTGAAGAAGAAACCGGGGAATCTTCTCTTATCTCCGTCGTAAACTCCGCAGATGGAATTAACGGACAACACCTCAACATCGGAAGTAACGAAGACACCCATCTCGTGTCTTACGTCTTTGTTTCTCAATAAACATGCGAGCATCATGGCAAGATATCCTCCTGCGGAATCACCGGCAACATGAAGCTTGTTGATACCTCTCTGCTTATATATGAAATCAACAGCCGTGCAAAGATCCTTAAGCACGCCCGCCATGCTCTTCGTGGGAAGAAGATGGTAGTTAACATTAACAACCGGAATCTCGGAAAAAACTGCAAGATTCATTCCGAAGTTCTTATCAAGCTCTTTAAAGCCGTAGACAAAAGCGCCTCCGTGAATCAGGAAGAAAGCCGTGTCGCCTACCGTTGTTCCGTGAAGATTATAGATATCCAATCTGTGCTCGGGGATGTCAGGTGTCTCATAACATATGTCGCATTCAGTATCACAATTAGAAGGGAATACTTCTGTCTCCAATCGAACTTTGTCGTTGCGCGTGCAGTTAAGGATGAACGCTTTCCTTTGCTTCTCAGCAACGTGCTTCGCAAATAACATATGTTAAAACCACCAAACCTTCCAAATAAGTAAGGCATATTATACTTGGTATTTTGAAGTAATGCGATATATTTATTTCCGTTTGTCATTAGATTGTTATCTCGTGATATAATTGTGAAGGTTGAAACGAATATTCAGGATTAATTTAATCCGGACGGAGGTTTTTCTATGCACGATGCAAAAATTATAGATCAGCTCTCTGACCTCGTTTGTTCCTTCATCTGCTACGCAGGTTCTCATCTTCCCGATGACGTAGATGCGAAGCTTAAGGAAATGGCTAAGGTTGAGACTGAAGGTTTTGCTCCCACGATCTACAAGGCTATGGCTGACAATATGGAGCTTGCTAATGAGCTTAAGCGTCCTTCTTGTCAGGACACAGGTATCATCCAGTTCTTCGCTAAGGTTGGAACTAAGTTCCCTTATCAGAACGAACTCCCTGAGGTCTTCGAGCAGGCTGTACTCAAGGCAACAGAGCGTGCACCTTTGAGACACAATGCAGTTCAGGTTTTCGATGAGATCAACACGGGTAACAACGTAGGTGTACGTGTACCGTGGATCGATTGGGAACTCGTTCCTGACAGAGATGATATCGAGCTTTATGTTTACATGGCAGGCGGCGGATGCTCCCTCCCCGGTATGGCTAAGGTTCTCATGCCTCTCGAGGGCTATGAGGGTATCGTAAGAGTTATCTTCGACCAGATGACATCTTACGGTGTTAACGCTTGTCCTCCGGTACTCCTCGGTGTAGGTATCGCAGGTTCTGCAGAAGTTGCTGCTAAGCTTTCCAAGAAGGCTCTCCTCCGTCCCGTAGGATCTCACAACGAGAACCCTAAGGCAGCTATGATGGAAGAAGAGCTTGAGAAGGGCCTCAATGAGTTGGGCCTCGGACCCGGCGGACTTTCCGGTAAGCTTTCCGTTATGGGCGTTAACATTGAGCAGGCTGCTCGTCACCCCGCTACACTCGCAGTAGGTATCTCCACTGCATGCTGGGCACACAGAAGAGGCTGCATCAAGATCAACCCCGATCTTACATATGATTTCGTCACGAGCAAAGGAGTTACATTATGAGCATCTGGCATTTGACCACACCTGTAACTGATGAAGATATCGAGAAGATTCATATCGGCGACGTAATCTACCTTACAGGCGACATCACAACAGGTAGAGACGACGTTCACCACAGAGTAGTAGTTCAGGGCAGAGAGTGTCCTGTAGACCTTAAGGGTAAGGCTGTATTCCACGCTGGTCCTATCATGCAGAAGCAGGCTGACGAGACTTGGAAGTGCGTTGCCGTAGGTCCTACAACATCCATGAGAATGGAGAAGGCCGAGAAGGAATTCCTCGCTGCTACAGGCGTTAAGATCGTTATCGGTAAGGGCGGCATGGGACCCAAGACAACTGAGGGTTGTAAGGAGTCCAAGGCTGTTCACACTATCTTCCCCGGCGGCTGCGCTGTAGTTGCTGCTGAGTGCATCGAGAAGGTTGACGGAGTTGAGTGGCTCGACCTCGGAATGCCTGAGGCAATGTGGAAGTTCAAGGGTAAGGAATTCGGACCTTTGATCGTTTCCATCGACTGCCACGGCGGTAACCTCATCGACGACAACAAGGTGAAGTTCAACGAGCGCAAGGAGAAGCTCGTACCTGAGATTTCCGAGAAAGTACAGTTCATGCATTAATGCTTCCTGTCCTTTCTGAACTCAAGGGAAAAGCAAACGCTTTAATAGTTGATATCGACGGTACCCTGCTTGATTCCATGACTGTATGGAATCAGGCGGATACCGTCTTTTTAAACTCGCGCGGGTTTGAGGTAACACCGGACTACACGGATTACGTCAAATCCGTCCGAATCGAGGACGCTGCCATCTACACTAAGGAACGCTATAATCTGCCCGACACGCCGGAGCAGATCATGGATGAGTGGAAGGCTTTTGTTAATCACGCTTATGCATGCGAAGTGCCGCTTAAGGAAGGTGCACTTGAATACCTTACCCAAGCGAAAAGCTTAGGCTTTAAGATAGCCTGTGCCACCGCACTTACGAGGGACAATCTTGATGCCGCTTTCACGCATCTTGGTGTGCATGAGCTTTTCGATGTGGTGGTGTCCTTGGAGGACCTTCCGGGGTACCCCGATAAAAGCGAGCCCGACATCTACCTTCACGTGGCAGAACTCATGGGCGCAGTTCCCTCATCCACGGTAGTATTCGAGGACGTTCCCGTAGCTCTTAACGGAGCCTTGAAGGGAGGCTTTCTTACGTGTGCAGTGTGGGATCTCATAGGTGCCGGATCAGAGGCATCTTGGGAAGAAATGACACACTCAGCACACTATTATTTCAAAATATGGAGAGACGCGCTTTAAAGTTTTATCCTTTGTTCATTATTTATTAAAACGCGTATTGTATAGTGGTTTCATGGATTACGATGAGAGAAGAATTTTTGTCCGCAGCAGATCCGCATTCGCGATAACCTGCCTGGGCTATACGTTACTCTTCTTGGCAGGAATGTTCCTGCAAAGGTTCGTGTTCATCGATTACTCCCAGATCATCATTTCCATCTTCCTCGTAATCTTAAGTTTCTTCCTTAACCTTTTATTCGGCATTCCCGGTTACTGGATCACAACTGCGCTTACATGCGTCCAGCTGTTCATCTATTCGACCGCATTTACATCACAGCATAACAACTACACCTTGGTTCTTCTCGGACTCGCACTGCTGTCGATACTTATCGACACGATATTCGAGTTCTTCATCATGCGCGTTACCGAGCGTATCGACACTCTTGATAAGAAGCTTTCAGACGAGAAGGCGAAGAGAATAAGCTACGAGACAAATGCCATGATTACCAACACGATGTCGAACCGTCCCGGTACCATCGTAAGGCATGAAGATATTCAGGATAAGACCAAGTATGCGGAAGCAATCGAGACGAGCCGTTCCATCACGCTCGATCCTCTTACGACGCTTCCCAACAGACACACCATAAGCGAGCACGCCGACCTCAAGATCCTTGAGTATAAGAAGGCATTCCAGGATGCCGCTGACAAGGAGTGCATCTGCAAGGTAAATCCTATCTACGCTATCTATCTTACGGTTTCCGACCCCGTCAGATTCTCACAGAGCAACGGCCACATCGTAGTCGATCTTTTTATCCAGACTATGGCGCACAGACTTCGTGAAGCCGCCGACTCCAAGGACTTTGTAGGACGTATTGCGAACAACGAATTTGCTATCGTTACAACAAGACTTGAGAACGATACCGAAGTGCTTCGTTATTCCATCGAACTTGCCAAGGCATTAAGCGAGGAAAAGGACGGCCGCTTCTATGCAGGTATCGCCCAGTATCCGAGAGATGCCATCTTCGCAGGCGATCTTATCCAGCACGCTGAAGTGGCTATGTACGATGCAATCTATGAGGATACGGATGCCAAGATCTACGAGCCCGCTCCGGGTGAAGCAAGATCTTCTTTCCTCGAGGATATGACCATCGACGAGATCAAGGACATGCTCGATAAGGCATTCGATAACAAAGAAGTTTACATGGTATACCAGCCCCGTTTTGATGCTGACAAGAAGCTTACGGGCTTCGAGGCTTTTGTTCGCTGGACATGCCCCGGACACGGAACGGTCGACACGAGAGACTTCCTTTTCTATGCTGAGAAGACGGGCCACATCTTCGCTCTCGGAGAACTGTCTTTAAGAGAGTCTTTCGAGACGCTGGCACGCATTAATAAGATCGATCCTGATCTGTCCATGACAGTCAATCTGTCGACGACACAGCTTCATACTCCTGACCTTCAGCTCGACCTTCTTACCATGGCTGAGGAGACAGGATGCAATCTTCATAACATCATTCTCGACTTGCCTTCCGACGGCGCTACCATCAACGTATACGAGATTCAGAATACGCTCGATGCATTCGCTTCGTCCGGCATCACGATGTCACTTGATAATTTCGGAAGAGGCTACTCTTCTCTTAACAGTATCCCTCTTCTTCCCGTCTCGCTCATCAAGCTCGACGGACACTTCACGTCAGACCTTAAGGAAGGCACCGCACCTGACGTACTCACGCATTCCATGATCAGTCTTCTTAAGGAGATCGATATCCCTGTAGATGCCACTAACGTAAGTTCCGAGGCACAGTTCGAGAAGCTTCGTAAGTACGGCTGCACCTACTTCCAGGGCACGTACCTTCACGAGCCTATTCCCGGGGATCAGATTGAGGATTATATCAGGAATTATTCGAACGATTGACCTTCTCGAGGGCAATCGCGAGCTTTCTTACGGGAAGTCCCACTACACTGAAGTAATCACCTTCGACGGTCTCAACTAAGATGGCACCGCCGTTTTGTATGCCGTAAGCACCCGCCTTATCGTAAGGCTCATCCGTGCTTATGTAATTCTCTATAAGCTGCTCCTGGTAAGCATCAAGGTCGCCGAATCGAACCTTCGTCACCTCAACGAAAACATCCTCTTCGTCCTTCGTCTTAACGCACACGCCGGTAATGACTTCGTGCGTCCTTCCCGACAGCATGCGAAGCATCCTTCTCGCATCATCTTTATCGACGGGCTTACCCAGGATCTCATCACCGCACACTACGGAAGTATCTGCCCCTATCACGATGCACTCGCTCTTTTGCGCCTCAGAAAACACCTCGAAAACGGCATTCGCCTTATCGCGCGCGAGTTCCTTCTGTACGTCTTCAGGTGTTCCGCCCTGCTCAAGCACGCGCGTTTCTATCGCACGCTCATCTACCTCTTCGGACATGATCTCGAAGTCGGGCGTAATAAGAGACAAGATCTCTTTCCTTCTCGGTGATTTACTTGCAAGTATTATTCTCATGGGCAGTATTTTACTACAAAAGACGAGGGATGCAATTTCTTGCATCCCTCTCTCCCCAGAGTTGAAATATGAAAAAGAAAAAACTCAGAACTCAGAATGTATCTTCTCCGAAGATCTCCTCTTCGGTGATGTCATCAGCTGAGATCCTTTCCCATAAAGGCTTATTTCCGCTGTCGGCTTCAGGATCTTTCTCCTCAGCCTTCTTCTCTATCTTCTCTTCCACCTTATCAGCAGCTTCTGCTGCGGCCTCAGGTGCTGCTTCAACAGCTTCCTCGACCTTCTCTTCAACAGTCTCTGCAACCTTAGCTACAGCGCTTGCATCAACGAATTCGCCGAAGTCTTCTTCTGCCTTATCCATTGCCTCTTCAGCAACGGCCTCCGCTGTCTGTGCAACAGGTGCAGGTGCTGGCGTCTCAATAACTTCATTGATTATGTCATCAACAACGTCCTCGACTGCAGGCTCTTCGGCAACAGGTTCGGGCTCGGCAACTGCTGCCGGTGCAGCTGCTGCGGCCGCCTTCTCGGCTTCCTTCTTAGCCTGTGCTTCAGCCATCATGTCGGCTACCGATATCTTAGAGAAAGGTGAAGCGGGTCTTGCTGGTTCAGCCGGAACCACGGGTGCTGCCTCAGGAGCAGGTGCCTCTGCAGTTGCTTTCGCTGCAGGTGCAGCAGGCTCTGCCTTGGGCTGAACCTTAGCTTCTTCCGCGGCCTTAGCCTCAGCTTCAGCCTTAGCTGCCATCTCGGCCTTCGCTGCTTCTGCAGCAGCTTCTGCCTTAAGCTTGGCGGCCTCGATCTTAGCCTGAACTCTTTCTCTTGCTGCAGCTGCTGCGGCTGCTCTCTTCTCGGCATCCTCACCGGACAATGCAGCTCTAGCTGCAGACTCCTCAGCACGCTTCATAACAGCCTCAGAAACCTTACTTACTTCCTTAGGCTCTTCCTTCGGTACTTCACCCCTGGCAATCGCCTCTGCCTTGGCAGCTTCTGCCTGTGCAGCCGCCTTCTCAAGATCAGGAACTCTGTCGGGACGAACATCATTACCCGGACGTGTAAGTACGTCTACGAGTGAATCATGTACCTTACGAACTTCACTGTCGGGAAGGATGCCGTCTACTGTACTCTCGTAGTTAGCATCAGGGTTGTTCATGAACAACGCATATACTTCCTTCGGGTTGTCCTTCTTTGTAATTCTGCAGAATGTGCTTACGAGCTTATCCATGGACTTGCTCTGTGTCCACTTCGGCATCTCCTTAACCTGCTCGGCACCTGATGCCTGAGCAACCTCTGCGAAGAACTCCTGTGAGGACTTATACTCGCCGTTAAGGATATATGTTCCGCCTGTCTCACCGTTCTCACATACAGCAACGAGAGCTGTAGCAACATTACGGACATCAACGAAAGCGTGTCCGCCGGAGATAGTGGAAACCTTATTCTCAAGATACTTCTTAAGGATCCTGTTCATGTCGTAGTCTTCAGGGAATCCGGGTCCGATGATGAATGTAGGAAGAAGAAGCGATGCATTGAACTTATTGAATGTGATCTTCTCCATGATGTAAGCGGAGGCCTCAGCCTTAGTAGCTGCATAGTCGCCGTCTACCTTTGTCCTGTCGAATTCGACCTTACCGCCGGACAATGCCGAATCAGGATCGAGTGAATATGCGGAACCGAGATAAACGAATCTTCCGATCTTCGAACGCATTGCCATGTCAACAACGTTCTGGCATCCTGCGACGTTGATACGGCGCATATCCATATTCTTATTATTTGAAATAGATAATATCTCTTCAGTATGAATGATTGCAGACTTTCTGGGATCTTCAACCGTAAAGAACTCCTTAAGAGAGTCCTTATCGAAGATCTCGCCCTCGGAGATCTCAGCTCCCATTCCCCTGAGAAGGGAATAATCTGTCTCGGGAGGTACCAGGACACGAACCTGACATCCCTCAGATAACAACATCTGAACTACCAGTCGTCCGACCGGAGCCATTGCGCCAGTAACTAGATATTTCTGATACATCATAGCGATTTTTCCTCTTCTATCATATATAGACTCAGATAACATAATTTTATTGAAAAATTTTTACATAATAAATACGTAGAATGTAAAAGTCGTGTAAACAAAATCTTGTTGACAATCCTTGGGCTTGGGTTTAATATGGCGGTGTTTTATATCGCAAATGCTGTGACGAAGAAGGTCCGGCAGTCAATGTACACAGAGAGCCGGGGATGCTGGGATCCCGACGACGGAGA
>JAEEGL012437057.1_pt1 | contig 27902 bp, 20 predicted proteins | sample 9134231 | NCBI WGS metagenome assembly JAEEGL01 (sample SAMN16246548, study PRJNA631951) | gut metagenome | biome: gut microbiome; feature: rumen; material: fiber-attached | host: Bos | place: Iran: Karaj | collected 2018-10
GGGTATCTATACCACTTCGATCAACGAAAATACATTGGACGAGGCGCCCATGGCATACAAGAGCCTTGATGACATCATCGATGTGATCAAGGAGTCAGTAGATGTCATCGACGTGATGAAACCTATCTATAATTTCAAGGCATCCGACTAAGGAACATCCCGTTCCGGTCGGAGTGCCGGAACAGGAGGACAAAATGATAACGATGCCTGCCATTGATATGGTGGCAACAGGAAGAAATATTGCCAAGATGCGACAGAACGCGGGATTGACCGTAAAGGATTTACAAATCTTCTTTGGATTTGCAACCCCTCAGGCAATCTACAAGTGGCAGCATGGTACGGCCATGCCCAACATCGATAATTTAGTCGCATTGGCAATGGTATTCGGTGTGACAATGGATGAGATCATTGTTGTGGGCACCGAAGTGAGAGCGCAGATCAGCGCTTAAAGGAAACAAAATAGGAACCGGTGAAAAGCCGGTTCCGACATGGTCTCATAGTCTAATGGTCAGGACGCCGGCCCTTCACGCCGGAGATACCGGGTTCGAGTCCCGTTGGGATCATATTGGTAGATCGCATAGCGGCAAGCGTAGCAGGCTGTCAATTGCCGACTTCGGTCTACTTTTTTTGACTGAGAGGAAGATAACTTCAGTTCCATAGTCTTATGGTCTTTAACAGCTTTTTCTTTGTTTCATCATTCATTTTTGATATTTCTTCAATGAGAGCATTATCAAGAGCATTGCTCCTGTATGAAGGTTCAAGGTCACCAACAAGGGAGTCCAAAGAAACGTGCATTATTTTGGCGTAGTAGGTAAGGACTCGTAATGACATGGCGGTTCTGCCGTTTTCTACATTGCTTATGTATCCAGGTGTAACATCCAGCGCCGATGCGACCTGACTCTGAGTTAGCCCGAGCTTTGTGCGGTATGACTTAATCTGTTCACCATAATTATCGTTCATAAACATCACCTCATGATATTACTTATAACAAATATAATATACTATAAGTATTGAAAAATAGGTAGTATATTATTGGTATGATAACTATACAAAAAGTATTTAACGGAGGGCGATTATGGCTGAAGAAAAAAGGGTAAGAGAATATGTTGATGATTACGTCAAATATTATCCTGAAAGGTGGAGCTGACCTTATAGAAAAACTTTTTAAAACCATGAACGAGCATTTTATAAAATTACGTGATTCCGACAGAGAGGAAGAAAGGGAATACTATCCTGGAAAAACTGCAGAAGAGATGTTTGCAGAGGCTTACAAGAGAATTGGGGATTGACACCCTATTTAATAGGGGATATAATAGAGAAAGGAACAAAAATGACAAGAACATTTATTCAAACCAAGGAATTCTCTCGCAGATGGGAAGCTTTGGGACTTGAAGATGAAGATTTACGTTTTCTTGAACTTGAGATCATGAAAGCTTCTGATAAGTTTCCTGTTATGCAAGGAACCGGGGGCTTAAGGAAAGCAAGGATTTCCCTGAGTAATAATAAAGGGAAGAGCGGAGGTGCCTGGGTCTGTTTCGTCGATTTTATCTTTGCGGAAACGGTTTATCTTATCACGGTTTATGGGAAAAATGAGAAGGATAATCTTTCAAAAGAGGAGAGAAACATTGTAAGGAAAGCGATTGAGGCGTTGAAAAAGAGTCTCGGAGGTGAATGAAATGGCCGAAAATAGCGTATTTGACAGCATTATGTCCGGATTAAATGAGGCTTTGGAGGATTCTGCAAGCAGTAAACCGATCCTTAAAAGGCACAAGGTGACAGTTGAACCTGTAAAGGTTTATAAAGCTGAAGAAGTTAAACGGATAAGAAACAACACGGGTATGTCACAAAAAACGTTTGCAAGCTATCTGGGTGTATCCGATAAAACAGTAGAAGCATGGGAGGCAGGGATAAATCATCCGTCGGGCGCAGCAAGCAGACTGCTTCGTATGTTGGAGATAGACAAGGATCTGATCGTTAGATTCCCGTTTGTGAAAAATGCTGCGGTTAAATAAGAGGGGATTATGATTATACTTGTAATTACATAGAAACAAAACGGTTTGTTTCCAAAATTTCTTTTTGCAGGAGGAAAGAAAATGAGGAAACCAGAGAGCGAGACGGGATCAAGGAAATGTCAGGCACACTTCGTGCACCTGACCGGTCGTCCCGTCTATTATATGCGCTCTTTTTATACAAAAATAGAGACGTTCTAACGACGTCTCTATTTTTGTATAAAAAGAGCGCGAGACGGGACTCGAACCCGCGGCCTCGACCTTGGCAAGGTCGCGCTCCACCAACTGAGCCACTCGCGCATTTTTGTGTTTGCCATTGCTGAACACGAGTGATATAATACCACCGTGTTTCAAAAAAGTCAACGGTTTTTTTGTTTTTAATTGATGAACATTAACAGATATTTTCTGACAATAGGAGAGCGACATGAACGGGGCTGAAATGCTGATAAAAGTGCTGACGGATGAAGGCGTAGACACTGTGTTCGGATATCCGGGCGGCGCGATAATCGGGATATATGACGCATTGTACAGATGCAAAAAGATAAGGCACATCCTTACCGCACATGAGCAGGGGGCCGCGCACGCGGCTGACGGGTACGCGCGCGCCACGGGGCGTGTGGGCGTATGTCTTGCAACGAGCGGGCCGGGCGCGACAAATCTGGTCACGGGCATTGCAACGGCATACATGGATTCGGTGCCGCTTGTCGCGATCACGGGAAACGTTTCGACGTTCATGCTCGGAAAGGATTCATTCCAGGAGGTTGACATCGCAGGCATCACAATGCCTGTAACAAAGCACAATTTCATTGTAAAGGATGTGAGCAGACTCGCCGAGACCGTATACCGAGCTTTTGCGATCGCAAGGAGCGGGAGACCGGGACCTGTGCTTGTCGACATCACGACTGATGTGCTGATGGCGGAATGCCCGGAAAATACGGTTGACAGTTTTAAGCTCAGGAATTATGATACGTTTTCGGAAAAAGACCTGAAGGCGGCCGCAAAGCTCATCTCAAAGGCAAAGCGTCCGCTCATCTATGCAGGCGGCGGCGCTGCGATCTCGGGCGCCCAGAACGAGCTGATCGAGCTTGGAAAAAAGATCGATGCGGTTTTCTGCGATTCCCTGATGGGAAAAGGCGTTATTCCGGGAGACCATGCGAATTACCTCGGGATGACGGGAATTCACGGAACGGATGCCGCAAATTCAGCTGTCGATCAATGCGACCTCTGTATCGCCTGCGGAGTGCGTTTTTCCGACCGCGCGATGAGGGGAAGGGAAAACTTTGCGCCTAATGCCGAAGTGATCCACATTGACATAGATCCCGCTGAGATCAATAAAAATGTGAATGTCTCCCTTTCTCTCACGGGTGACGTAAAACACGTTTTAAGGGCGCTGCTCCCCTATATCACAGAGAAGAAGCATCCCGCATGGATACGCAGTTTATGTGATAACGGTGCATCAAAACCTGTCAAAGCACCAAAGACTACGCAGGTTTCAAAAACCCCGGATTCTGCTTTACTCTCTAAAGAAGGGATAGTACAAACGGTTTACGACACGACAAAAGACCTCGACGCGATGATAGTCGCCGAAGTGGGCGCGCACCAGATGGCGGCCGCAAGCGTTTATAAATTCAAAGCGCCGCGCACTTTACTCACATCCGGCGGACTCGGCACAATGGGATTCGGACTTGGAGCGGCCATAGGAGCAAAGCTTGCGCGTCCCACCGCTACGGTCATAAATCTCGCTGGTGACGGCTGCTTCAGGATGAACATGGCGGAGCTTGCAACCGCATCACGTTATTCCGTTCCCATCATTGAGATAATCTTCAACAACCGCTGTCTCGGGCTTGTACGTGAGATGCAGGACGAATTTTGCGGAGGACGACATTCTTGCACGGATATCAACGACAACGTTGATTTTGTAAAAGTGGCGGAAGGCCTCGGATGCAAGGGTGTCCGCGTTTCAACGGTGAAAGAACTGCAGGCGGCCTTAAAACAGGCCTTGAAGTCCAAGGTGCCTTTCGTCATCGACTGCACCATAAAAGAATAGACAAAGGAAACACGTTAACAATGGCAGAAATTTTAAGAAAATCGGATTTTTACTTTGATCTTCCCGAGGAGCTTATCGCACAGGATCCTCTCGAAGACCGTTCATCATCAAGGCTTCTCGTGCTCGATAAGATCACGGGAGAAGTGCAACACAAGGTTTTCAGCGACATCACGGAATATCTACGTCCCGGCGACTGTCTCGTTATAAATGACACAAAGGTCATCCCCGCGCGTCTTCTCGGAGTAAAGACAGGCGAGACTGACGGCTCTTCAAGGCAGTACGGCGCTCATGTCGAGGTTCTTCTTTTAAAGCGTCACGAAGGCGACGTATGGGAAGCTATTGTAAAGCCCGGCAAGAAACTCAGGACAGGTGCAAAACTCACATTTGGTGACGGTCTGCTCGATGCGGAGATAGTGGACTGTCTTCCCGACGGTAACCGCATGGTGAAGTTCCTTTACAAAGGGATCTTTGAAGAGATCCTGGACAAACTCGGCCAGATGCCGCTCCCTCCCTATATCACGCACGAACTCAAGGACAAGAACAGATACCAGACGGTATACGCAAAGAACGACGGTTCCGCGGCAGCTCCCACGGCAGGGCTTCATTTTACCGAAGCGCTTCTTAAAAAGCTTGAGGACAACGGCGTTATCATTGCGCGTGTAACGCTTCACGTGGGTCTCGGCACATTCCGCCCGGTCAAAGAAGAAAACGTTCTCGACCACCTTATGCATACCGAAAGCTATCAGGTACTCGAGGCCGAAGCAAAAAAAATAAACGATGCGAAGGCTGCCGGCGGAAGGCTCATCTGCGTCGGTACGACGAGCACCAGGACCATTGAGACAGTAGCCGATGAAAACGGCGTGATACGTCCCGGCTCCGGCGACACCCAGATCTTCATTTATCCTGGGTACAAGTTCAAAGCTCTCGACTGCCTTATCACAAACTTCCATCTTCCGGAATCAACGCTCATCATGCTGGTATCGGCACTTGCCGGCAGAGAGCATGTACTTGCTGCTTATGAAGAAGCAATTCGCGAACGATACCGCTTTTTCTCGTTCGGTGATGCGATGTTCATAAAATAAAAAGAACCTGCGGGCCGCCTGTAAACAGCTGCATTCAGGATAATGTATATACAAGCGTTGTACTGTTTGGGTGATGGATAGCAGGATCATCCGCGGCTTGAAAAGGGGAAAGAATTTCGCGTGTATCGGGATCATTTTGTGCGGAATGCTTCTTGCAGAGCTGGTACGTTGTGATTACGGCTTGCTGGGAATCGGACTTGTGGTGGCTTTTCACCTCTTGAAGAAGCATAAGCTATTAATGCTTTTTGTAGGCATGTTACAATATTTTGCGGGGTTTATTATCCATAATTTGCCGAATGCATTGATCCAATACAGTACAAATTTAGGATCTATGCAAAAGGGATGGGAAATGTTTTACCGGTGTTTGGAGGAGAATCTTCGTAACTATGCCCGCTTTGTTTTGCCCGATATGGTGGGAGTACTTGCGGCCTTGATCCTGGTCTTGTTTTATGATCGTTCAAAAGGCCGGCAGCTTCCAAAGGTTTTCTATTACGTGTTTTATCCTGTGCACATGCTGATATTGTATGCGGCGTTAAGATTATTTATGCATTTTGTCTGATGCAGGCTCGACGATAATTTTCAGACGATAATTTCCCGCTTGCCATCTTTAAGCGGATATGATACCATATCACTCGAGTCGGGGACGGCACCCATAACAAAAAACAGCACTCGATCCATTCAATGATGCAGGGGGAGAAACCCATGACAAAAAACGTAAGTGTTGTTGATGAATCAGGCAGACTTATCGGAACCACCTACCCGAAAAGGGCAAGGGGCTTAGTAAAAAACGGCCGGGCACGTTATGTGTCCTGCGAAACAGAGGATACAATTTGCCTGACGTGTCCGCCGGATAATTTGGAGGACAAAACAATGACAGAAGATTCTTTAAAAACGGTTACATGCACACCTTCCGCGGAATATGCGCTTCACATGCTTGAATGCATCGCACTCGACACAGAGACCTTAAGGAATGCGGTGGAGCAGGTCTCAAACGAGACAGACAACGGCATCGCTCATATGATCGAGGCGCATGAGAAGACAAACAGGGAGCTTATCTCGTTTTACACTCAGATGTACAATGAGTACAAGCCTGCGGCTCCCGCAAAACAGAGCAACACGGTGGCACGTTTCACCGAGATCGCGGATATGCTCAAAGGTCTCAACAGAAACGACTATGACGAGCATGCATGGAACACGCTCATGGAAGCGGCAAAAGCACAGCTTTCCCGCAACTATTGATGCAAGGGATCGGTTAGTCGGACAAAACGGTTCGTACATTATCAGAACCTCACTTTACCGGAAGGCAGAGTGAGGTTCTTTTTTGATCTTATTGATTTTTCATCCTTCATGAAATCTGCCTCATCACGAATTTCCACCTTCCGGAATCTACGCTCATAATGCTCGTTTCTGCGCTTGCGGGGCGTGAGCATGTGCTCTCGGCGTATGAAGAAGCCATACGCGAGCGCTATAGATTTTTCTCGTTCGGTGACGCAATGTTTATAAAATGATACGGATTTAAAGAGCAAATGCCTCGGAATGTTAACAAATGTTAACGTCTCGGGGCAAATTTTTATATAAAAATGATAAATAAACTTGAAAAATATGTTAAAATATTGTATAAATGTGTTAATGGGCAATGATGTCGTACACAAAGGGTGAAGGCTCTTGCCTTAAGAGAGGAGATTATTATGAGGTTTGCTAAGGAAAGAGCACAGATCATCGCGGACCAGCTGAAGTTTTACAGCGTTGAGAAAACATCTTTTGTTGACGGCTGGAAGGTGAAAGAAGGCTGCTTTATCACCCCTGAAGAGGCAGAGGTTGCCGAAGGGGAATGGCGCGATTTTGACAACACAAAAGAACTTTGGTACGGTCCCGACAGACACTACTGGTTCAGAAACGATATAACGATCCCTTCCGATATGGACGGCAAGGAAGTATGGTTCCTGGTAAGGACACAGCTTGAGAACGGCGACGACGGAAGAAATCCGCAGTTCCTTGTTTTTGTTAACGGACTTGTTACCCAGGGACTTGATATCAACCATAAAGAGATACTGTTAACCACCAAAGCAAAAGGCGGAGAAACCCTTCGCGTGGATCTTCAGGCATACACAGGCACGCTCCACAACGAATTTAAGCTCCGTACGGACCTTCTTGTGATAAACCCCGAGACAAACGCACTTTACTATGACATTCAGGTCCCTCTCTGGGGACTTAACAGAATGGAAGCCGACAAGCGCCCGAGAGTCGAGATAGAGGAAGTAGTTAACGATACCATAAACCTCCTCGATCTTAGAAATCCCGGAAGCAAGGAGTTCCACGAATCCGTAAAGACGGCTTCCGAATATATCGGAAAGCATCTGTATGAGGACCTTTCGGGCTACAGCGATGTGATCGCGACCTGCATTGGACACACTCATATCGACGTCGCATGGCTCTGGACCGTTGCGCAGGTAAGGCAGAAAGCCTGCAGAAGCTTTGCAACGGTACTTAAGCTCATGGACGAATTCCCGGATTACAAGTTCATGTCCAGCCAGCCCCAGCTCTACAAATTCGTTAAGGAGCGCCATCCCGAAGAATACGCCCGTATCAAGGAGCGCGTGAAGGAAGGCAGATGGGAGCCCGAAGGCGGAATGTGGGTAGAAGCGGACTGCAACCTCACATCCGGCGAGTCACTTGTAAGACAGTTCATTTACGGAAAACGCTTCTTTAAAGAGGAATTCGGAAAGGACAACCGCGTCCTCTGGCTTCCCGATGTTTTCGGATATAACGGGAACCTCCCCCAGATCATGAAAAAGTCGGGCATCGACTATTTCATGACCACAAAGCTTGCGTGGAACCAGTTTGACAAGATCCCGTTCGACACCTTCAACTGGGAAGGCATTGACGGCAGCACCGTATTTACACACCTCATCACAACCCTCGGTGTGGGACAGAGCCTTAACAGCTATTTCACCACATACAACGGCATGCTCCATCCCGATTCGATAATGGGCGGCTGGGAGCGCTATCAGAACAAGGACATCAACAATGACATTCTTGTTTCCTTCGGATGGGGAGACGGCGGCGGCGGCCCCACAAGAGTGATGCTTGAGACCGCAAAGCGCATGAAGCACGGCATCAAGGGCATTCCGAAGGTTCGTCAGGAAGGTTCGAGGACGTATTTTGAGGAACTCGAAAAGAAAGTAGGAAACAGCAAGCGCCTGCCCAGATGGGTCGGAGAGCTTTACTTTGAGTATCACCGCGGAACGCTTACTTCCATGGGAAGGAACAAGCGTTCAAACAGAAAGACCGAATATATGATGATGGAGCTTGAGCTTCTTGCGACGCTTGCCGCGCTCAAAGGAGCAAAGTACCCCAAGGCCGAAATGGATGACATGTGGGAGATAATACTCCGGAACCAGTTCCATGACATCCTTCCCGGTTCTTCGATAAAGGAAGTTTACGACGTTACAAAGGTTGAATACGAGGAGATCGCAAAAGAGATCAAAACTCTTGAAGACGAGAGAACAGCATGCGTTGTGGGACAGGGAAATGACACAGTTCTTTTCAACACACTCGGATTTGACCGTGACGACGTTGTTACATTTACAGGTGAAGTTCCCGAAGCGTTTGCATACGGAAATGACGTTTATCCCGTTCAGAAGACCGCAGACGGTGGCGTTGCATATGTAAAGCACATCCCTTCAAAGGGCTATGTGACACTTACACCTGCCGCAGGAAAAGCGGAAAACAGACTGAACATTTCAGGAAACAATATCGAGACTCCTTTCTATCGTATTTCGATAGATAAGTTCGGCGGTTTCACAAGCATCTACGATAAGGAAGCCGAGAGAGAACTGCTCCTTCCCGAAAGAACAGGAAACGAGCTCAGGGTTTACGAAGACAAGCCCATGTGCTTCTCCAACTGGGACATTGATGTTTATTACCAGGAGAAATCGTGGAGAGTGGACGAGGTGACGGATTTTGAATGGATCGAGAAGGGACCTGTCCGCGCGACTCTCTCTGTGGGCCTTAAGATGGGAGACACCGTGATCCGCCAGAAGATCATGTTCTATGCCGACACCAGAAGGATCGACTTTGAGACCTATGTTGACTGGAAGTTCTCCGAGCACCTGATGAAGGTACATTTCCCGCTTGACATCCACACAGACGAAGCGAGATTTGACATACAGTTCGGTAACCTCACAAGAAAGATCCACAAGAACACAAGCTGGGATTTTGCGCGCTTTGAATCGTGCGGCCACAAGTGGGCTGATGTTTCCGAGGGCGGCTACGGCGTGAGCCTCATGAACGACTGCAAATACGGATATTCCGTTCTTGATCACAATCTTTCACTCACACTGATCAAGTCCGGCACGGATCCTCAGGCTGCAGACAGAGAAGAGCACTTCTTTACATATTCGCTCTATCCTCACCTTGGCGGATTTGCCGCTCAGAATACCGTTCACGAGAGCTTTAACCTTAACGTTCCCGTAAAGGTAATTGCAGGAGCACCCGAAAAGGACCGCTTCTCCTTCATGAGCATCGACTGCGACAACGTTGTGCTTGAGACCATAAAGCACGCAGAAAACGGCGACGGCATCATCGTAAGACTCTATGAGACGGAAAATACAAGGTGCCGCGTGAACTTAAGCACTGCGTTTGACATAAAGAACGTTACCGAGACAAACCTTACCGAGGACGAAACTCTCGGGGACGTAAAGGCAAACGGCAAAAACTTCAGTTTTGAGATAAAGCCTTACGAAGTAAAGACATTCAGAATAAGATTTTAACGGTGGATATTTGAAATGGCTGGAAACACCACAAAATACAAACTTATAGGCTATGTCGGGAGCGGTGAGATCACCGAGAGCGATGTGAAAAAGCTCACACACATAAACATCGCTTTCGGAGGACTCGTATCCGACGGGACCGTGACAGGAGCAAAGCACGACAAAGTGCTGATGATACCGCAGTTCAAAAAATGGAATCCCGACATAAAAGTCCTGCTCTCGTTTGTGGGAGCGCCGGGGGCGAGCAATTCCTTTGCCGTGTGCTCAGCAGATGAAGGTTTAAGAAAAAAAACAGCAAAGAGCATGGCGGAGCTCATCACCGAGACGGGCCTTGACGGCATCGATCTCGACTGGGAATACCCTTGCGTTCCTTCAAACGGATATGATACAACACCTGAAGACCGTGACAATTTTACCCTGCTCTGCAGAGAGATAAGAAACGAACTCGACAAACTCCCGGGGGAGAGAAAACTCCTTACGATCGCTGCGGGAGCGGATCTTTACTATGTGAAATGCACGGATCTTCCGGCTCTTTCCGAGATACTCGATCATATCTGCCTTATGACTTACGATCTGAAATGCGGTTTTCATGCACTTGCGGGACATCACACAGCGCTCTATTCAAACATCGGAGATGTTTTCAGGAACAGCTGCGACCAGGCGCTCACGCTTTTTCATGAGGCTGGTGTGCCAAAGGAAAAGCTGCTCATGGGCTGCGCATTCTATTCGAGAAAATGGGTAGAGATCGCGGACAGGAACCATGGACTTCTGCAGATATGCAAGTACGGCGGGGGATACGGACCGGATTACGGCGAGCTTTCGACCGAGTATGTTAACAAAAAAGGCTTTGTGCGTTATTGGGACGACGAAGCGAAAGCACCTTACCTTTTTGACGGGTCGACGTTCCTTTCCTACGATGATCCGGAATCGCTGAAACTAAAGGCAGAGTACGTTAAAGAACATGGCTACGCAGGGTGCTTTTACTGGGAGCACAAATGTGACAAGACACGTGTGCTTTTGAACACTTTACATGATAATCTCCTTGGATGACGACCGCTCGGCTTAAGAGCAGGACAGGATAAAAACATGGAAGAAAAAGACGAAAAAATGATCCCTGAGACAGAGAATGCGGTTGAGGAAGGCGTGCATAACTACAGCCGTGCGGACCGCTACGTTCCTCCGAAGGAGGAAGCTGTAAAGGCACAGCTTGAGTGGTTTCAGGACCAGAAGATCGCACTTATGATGCACTGGGGGATATATTCCCAGTGGGGAGTTGTCGAGTCCTGGGCACTTTCGGACGAGGACACTTCCTGGTGCAGAGAACGCGATGATTTTGAATTTGACGACAAGACCTTTAAAGAGCAGTACTTTGCGCTGAACAAGACGTTCAACCCGGTGCGCTTCAGACCTGAAAAATGGGCTGAAGAAGCCGCAAACGCAGGGTTTAAGTATGTTGTGTTCACGACCAAGCATCATGACGGCTTCTGCATGTGGGACAGCAAATATTCGGACTACAAGATAACTTCGCCCGACTGCCCGTTCCATACAAACAAAAATGCAAATGTCGTAAAAGTGCTTTTTGACGAGATGCGAAAGAAAGGGCTCGGCATCGCGGCATATTTTTCCAAGGCCGACTGGCATGTGCCCTGTTACTGGACCAAAGACGGCGAAATGGGTGAAAAGACCTGGCGCGGTCCTTCTTACGATCCCGCAAAGAACCCGAAGAAATGGGAAGAATTCAGAGAGTTTACAAAGAACCAGATAATCGAGCTTGTAAGAGATTACGGAAAGATAGATGTTCTCTGGTTTGACGCGGGATGGGTGTGCAAGGAATCAGGCGAAGACATACGTCTAGGCGAGATAGTCGACGAAGCGAGGCGAATCCAGCCCTGGGTGCTTTCCGCAGACCGTACCGTCGGCGGACCTTATGAGAACTATGTGACGCCCGAACAGTGTGTTCCGGACGAACCGCTCGGTATTCCGTGGGAAAGCTGCATTACGATGGGCACCTCGTTCTCGTTTAAATATGAGGATAAATACAAGACTCCGAGAGAACTTGCGTGTCTCCTGATGGACATAGTGGTAAAGGGCGGAAATCTTGCGCTTAACGTGGGACCGCAGCCTGACGGAAGACTGCCTGAGGGTGCGCTTGTTTCGATGAGAGGACTTGGGGAATGGTTACGTGTATTCGGTGAGGGGATCTACGGTACCAGAGTCTGTGCGCCTTATAAGAAGGACGGGATATACTTTACGCAGAAGAAAAAGGGAAACACCGTCTTTGCTTTTAAGATGTACGAGAATGAAAACGATGAGGCCGGAAAAGAATTCTTTGTACCGCTCGATATGGGGATAGAAAGCGTTGCACGTCTTGAAGACGGCGAAGAAGTAAAATTTGAAAAGGTTGACGGAGGGTATCGGCTCACCTGCAAGACCAAAGCAGAGGGGCATCCCATCGCGACAGCCTTTAAGATCAAAGTTTCTGCATGATAGGAGAATATAAATGTCCAGACCTGAACTTACGGCAAACTTGACAAAAAAGATATCCGAAGATTTTGAAAAAGCATTTCCGCTTTTTGGCGAAAGACAGGAAGAGATCAGAAAAGGGCTTGATAAGCTCAATGACACCGAAAGAGTGCTTGCGATGTATCTCTATGCACATATGCCGCTTTCCGATGTCGGAGCGTATGATTTTGACGTATTTAAGGGATATGCCGTTCACGGTGCATTTCTGCTCGATGTATCTCCTTTCCTTGACGGAGTCGGGATCACTGAGTTTTTACAGTATGTGCTCGCGCACAGGATCAATTCCGAGGACATCACAGACTGCAGAAGATTCTTTTATGACATGGTCTTTGACAGAGTAAAAGGTCTTGACACCGCAAATGCCGTGCTTGAAGCAAACAACTGGTGCTATGAGCAGGCGACCTACCGGTCAACGTCGATAAGGACCGCGTCACCGATGACGGTTTATCTTGGCGGCTTCGGACGCTGCGGTGAGGAATCAACGTTTCTCACAACGGTATTAAGAAGTCTCGGCATCCCGTCACGTCAGGTATATGTGCCCAGGTGGAGCCACAGCGATTCCAATCACGCATGGGTGGAGATACTTATCGGAGACGAATGGAAATACACAGGAGCCTGCGAGCCGAAGCCCATCCTCAACAATGGATGGTTCCCGTATGCGGCGTCGCGCGCGATGGTTGTTCACTCAAGGCTTTTTGATGACAAAAACTCGACTTCGGAAGAAGTGACCGAAATGGACGGAACGGCTGTGCTCTTAAATGAGAGCAGGCGTTATCTGATTCCGAAGGACTTTACGGTAACCGTTCTTGACGAGGACGGAAAGCCGGTAAAAGATGCAACGGTAAGATTTGAGATAGTGAATTCCTCCGAGTTTTTCCCGGTAGCATGCCTTAAGACGGACGAAAACGGCAAAGCCAATATCAGCATGGGACAGGGAACTGTGCATCTCACTGCGCTCTTTGAGGGAAGAGCAGGCGAGGCATTCGCGGAGATTGAAAAGACGAGCGGAGCCGTGGTAAAGCTCGGAAACGAGCCGGGCACGGACAAATGGGTAAGATACCGCATAAACGCGCCTCAGTCGGCTCATGTGAGCTCCGTCGATATGACCGATGAGGAAGAAAAACTGCAGAATGAAAAGAATGCGGCAGGGGACAAACTCAGAAACGGCAGACAGGAATCATATTTCGACAAGGAATATGCGGAGCGTTTCAAGGACTTTGAGGGTATAACAAGGGCGCTTTCCGAAGCTCACGGAAACTTCGGAACATTGAGAAAATTTATTGACGAGAACATACCCGGGATCGGGCTTAAGGAAAAGGATATGCTCCTTAAGACGATCTCGCAGAAGGACTGCAGGGACATAACATTTGACACATTAAAGGATGCGCTTTCGGCCTTTTCTTACGAGAAGGACTTTGACGAAGAGATATTCAGGGAATTTGTGCTCGCGCAGAGGATATCCTTTGAAACGGCAACACCGTTCAGAAAGTTTCTTTCGGAGAGATTTTCCGACAAGAAGGACGAGATAAGAAAAGATCCGGCCGGCTTTTACGGTTTTGTCAACAGGACGTTCAAAACGTTCATCGACAAGGAATACACCACGATCCTCTCGACTCCGGAAGGCCTTGTAAAGACCGGCTCCGGAACACAGTATTCAAAAGACGTGCTGTATGTCGCAATACTCAGGACGTTCGGTGTGCCCGCGCGATTCGACTGGTGCTATGAGAAACCGCAGGTATATGTGAACGGTGAGTTTGTCTATGCAGATCCCGCATTTGAAAGGACCGCGGAGCTCTGCCTTACGAGCCTTGACGAAAAAGCGCCCGAATACAGCGGAAACTACACCATAGGCATGAGACAGGCCGACGGGCACTTTGAGACCATAGGGGCCTGGGGCACAAGATTTGAGAACGGAAAAGCTTTGATAAAGCTCGCTCCGGGTGAATACAGGATAGTCACCTGCGAGAGAATGGCAAGCGGAAGCATAGCGGGAAAGACGATACGTTTTTCGCTCGCGGAAGGTGAGCGTGAAAACCTTGAGATCTCGGCGAACGAGATAGGCGCGGACGAATTCATTTCCGAGAGGGATTTACCGGAAAGCACGACAAGATTCACAAAGGGTAACGAAGGACGCGGACTCCTGATACTCGCAGATCCGGGAAAGGAGCCCACGGAGCATGTCTTCAATGAGCTTCTGGAGATAAGCAGGATGTCGGGCTTCCCCAAGTGCCCGATCAAACTGTGCCTGAAGGATGAGAGCGCTTTAAAGGATCCTACGATGGTAAAGATCCTGGGGACATATAAGGACATTGAGACGACATTTTCCGATATCGAAACCGATGCTTCAGAGATCGCAAAAGCAACGGGAGTCAGATACAAGGGTCTGCCTTATATCTGCGTGACCGAAGGCGAGACTAAGGCACTTTATGCATGCAGCGGATACAATGTGGGCTGTGTTGATATATTTGCAAAGATAATCAGAGGACAGCAGGGAAACTGACGGGGGTAAGAAAAATGAACAAGACAGAATGGAAAGCGGCTGCGGAAAAGGCATGGGAAGACTACAAGGAGAGAGAGAAAAAGGATCCTGTACGCCTAGATGAGATCAAAAACCAAAAGATGGACTTCGGTGAAGTGTCCATGAAATACGGGATCGCGGTGATAGGAGAGCCCGGTGAGAACGGATATCCTCTCTATATCGCGATGCACGGCGGCGGCGGAAGCCCCACGCCCGATATCAACAACCAGCAGTGGGAGCATATGGGGATATATTACAAAAACAGCGTTAAAAACGGTGTTTACGTAAATACCAGAGGCGTAAGGGACACCTGGGACTGCCACGGAAATCCGGAATCTTTCCCGCTTTACGACCGCCTCATCGAAAACATGATCCTTTTCTATAACGTAGATCCGAACAGAGTTTATTTCCTCGGATTTTCCGCAGGCGGAGATGGCGTGTATATCTGCGCACCGAGACTTGCCGACAGGATCGCCGCAGCAAATATGTCCGCGGGACATCACAACGGCACCAGCGTATGGAATATGAGGAACACACCCTTACAGCTTCAGGTGGGAGCACTCGACGGAGCATACGGAAGGAATTTTGCGACAGTAGAGTACCAGATAAAGCTTGATGAGCACGAGAAAAAGTACGGCGGATACATCCACAACACTTTTGTGCATTTCAACAAGCCACACAATTTCTATGACAACCACGGCGACGAGCTTCAGGAAGTCATGGCTGATGTTTACAAATGGCGCGACCAGGATCTTGAAGAGACAAAGAAAGCCGACACCGACGCGGTGCATTTCCTTGACAGATATAAGAGAAATCCGCTTCCTGACAGGGTGGTATGGGATCTTACAAACCGCGCTCCTTTAAGAAAAGTTGAAAGTTTTTACTGGCTGAACTGCCCGAAGACGGTGCAGGAGGGCTTTATCGTAGCGGATCTCGACAAGGAGAACAACGCGGTGCGGATATTGAGCGACACTACGGCCAAGGCCTTTGATGTGCTTTTGAACGATGACATGCTCGACCTTGACAAGCCCGTAAAGATAATAACACCTGCGGGAGAATATACGGAATGCGTTACGAGAAGCGAGACAGAGCTTGAAAAAACTCTGGAAGAGCGCGGAGACAAGGATTACATCTTCAGCTCACGCATTCATGTGAAGATGTAGCGGGAGTTTTTATGAAGCCTTCATTCTTAAAGTTCATATATACGGGGACAGTGCTGCTTTTTGTCTTGCTTTCCGGGTGCGGCAAAGTCGTGACGGACAGCAAGACAGCGCCTTCTCCGGAAGCAGAGGTAACACTCACGCCTTCCTTGACGCCGGAAGCCAAGAATGACGACGTTCCGGAAGAGAACGAGACCGCGTGCTTTCCGGTTATCCGTATCACGACGTCCACGGGCGCGGACGTGACCACAAGGGAAGAATACATTGCGGGAACGATAGAAGTGACGGATCCTGCTTCGGATTATTCCCTTCCTCTGACACCTGTAAACATCAGGGGACGAGGAAACGGGACCTGGAATTTTGAAAAGAAATCTTACAAGATAAAATTTGACGAAAAACTGAACCTCCTGAACATAGGGGAGGGTAAGGCGAAAAAATGGGTTTTGCTCGCTAATATGTGCGATCAGACGCTCCTTCGAAACTATGTCGCGCTGAATTTCGGAGCAAGCCTTCCGGGAATAGACTATATGCCAGCCTGTCTCACTGTCGACGTTTACCTTAACGGCGAGTACAGAGGCGTCTATCTTCTGACGGAGCAGATAGAAGAGAAAAAGCACAAAGTAAAGCTCGATATGACAAATATCGACACGTCGGAAGATATAGGCTATCTTTTTGAGATGTCCTATTATGCGGATGATGTGGTGTTCAATGCCGCAAACAGGAACTTCAAGCTCAAATCGGATCTTTCTTTAAACCCTTCTCTGGCGTCAAAGCAGCTCGCGTACATAAGAGACTATGTGGACGAATGCTACACTGCCGTAAAATCCGGTGACAGAGAAAAAATAGAAAGCCTTATCGACATTGATTCGCTGGTCGATACCTATCTTCTTGAAGAAACAATCAAAAATCTCGACTGCGGCTGGGATTCGTTCAACATGTACAAAGATGCCGGCGGAAAGCTTTTCTTCGGGCCCGCATGGGATTTTGACCTGTCTCTCGGAAACGGTGACGAAGGAACTGAATACACATCCGATTTCTATGCCGCATTAAACCTTAAGGGACAGTCAAACGCCTGGTTTTACACCTGCATGAGGCAGAAATGGTTCAGGGAACTCGTAAGAGAACACTGGAACGCACAGGGCCTTCAGAGGGAAAAAGCGATAGAGATGCTTCTTGAGGAAGCTGAAAGAGGTTATGATGGATATGCAAGGAACTTCACTCTGTGGGATGTGATGGGCACAAAACAGAGCAGAGAGACCAAAGAAATCCTGAAACTAAAGACCTACAGAGAGCATGTCGATTATCTCGCAAAATGGATGAGAGAGCGCTTTTCATGGCTTGACGAACACATAAATTCCGATCGTTTCCTTGCGGATGATTTTGTAAAATGGGCGACGGATATGTGGAACGAGACCACCGGAGACTCCGCGGTCGCGGAATCCGGCGCAGTGGTCGAAGACGCGACACCTGAGAGGCCTTACGGCACAGAGCCTGTGGTTCTTGAAGACCCTGCCGGCAGGCTTTCCGGAAAATATAAGCTCTTAAACTGCTACATCGATGTGTCAAAGGCCAAAGCAAATGTGCCCGGGTATGAAGGAGAGTCATATATAAATCTCTTTGACAATGACACGGGAACAAAGTACTGCACCTACAGTTACACAAACTTTGACATATCTTTCCGCCTTGATGAGCCGAGGCTTGTAACGCATTATGCGCTATTCACCGGAAATGATACCGCAAGCTACCCTGTGAGAAATCCGGATTCATGGAAGCTTTATGCTTCAAATGACGACAATGCGGACAGAAACGGCACCTGGGTACTGATCTCGGACCTTTTTGACGGGGACGCGCTGACTACCGAGTCACGCCGTGGCACGGGATTTGAGACGCTTGCCGATAAGCCTTACAGATACTACCGCATAGTATTTGAAAACGGCTATGATATCCTGCAGCTTTCCGAGTTTTGGATATTTGAAAAAACAGAATAAAAAAAATACTCTTCATCGGAACCTGCCGGTGAAGAGTTTTTTTATTTAACAGTCGGTTGAGTGCCGGAAGATCACTTCGCAGCAGAGATATATGATCTCGTTGCAGGCATTTGGATGCCGGATTCTGTAGAACAGCTGCTGCATGAGTCTGAGGCCCAGTTCCTCATTATGCACCTGGACGGTAGTGAGATCGAAAAGCCCGAAATATTCCGGGTTTCCGTCAAAGCCTGAGATCAGGATGTCTTCCGGAACCGAGAGGCCTCTTGCGGTGAGGTCCTTGTATACGATGCTCGCAACGAAGTCGCTCACGCATACGAACACTTCGGGAAGAGTCTTTATGGAGTCTATAAACGAGTGGATCTCTTCATAGTAGGTGTTTGCGCCGATGGAGCCGGTGAGACAGCATTCTTTTATGAGCGGAAGGTTGTTCTTTTCAAGCGAATGGAGGAAACCGTAATAACGCTCGTAGTTTGTCTGAGCGTATTCAATATCTCCGATGAAGCCGAAGCGTTTCTTGCCTTTTTCGGCGAGGTGGTCAACGATCTCACCGATGCCTGAGCGGCCCTCAATGAGTATCAGGTCGCCGTTAAGCTTACGGTAAGGGAACTTTGTGACCGTGTCCATAAATACCTTTGGAACAGGGAGCGCTGAAAGCATGCTGAGAAGCTCTTCGCTGTAGACATTCAGCACGATCATTCCCTGCACCGTGCCGTTTGTGAGAACCGAAGGGAGCACGTAATCCGGACCGATGTCGCTCGGAAGGTATGTGTACATGAGATTTATGCCGAGAAGCGATGCCTCTTTTGCGATCTCGTGGATGATGCTCATCCAGAATACGGATGTTTCAGGACGTGACACCGTGACGGAAACGGTGGGCTTGTTGTCCTGTGACTGCATATAGACGGAGGCGGAAGATGAAGCGGGTGTTTCAGCTTTTGCTTTATCTGACTTGTCGGAACCTTCTTCAAGCTGCATCTGCTGTGTCAGATATTCCACCGACTTGTCCGAGATCTTGTCAAACATCTCTTTTACATCGTCGGGGATATTGTATTTAAGCTGGATGGCTTTCATAATGACGGCTTTCCGGGTGTAATCCGAAACGCCTTCACGCATTGTCATGACCTTCCATACCGTGACGCGGCTTATCCCAAGTTCGTCAGCGATATCCTGCATTGTTGTTTTTCTCATGTCCGTCTCCTTTATGATCAAAAGATCGTGGTCCTGCCGTCCGCAAAGATCGAGATGCGGCTGCCTTCTTTCATGCCTTCTGTCTTTACCGAGATCTCAAATGAGTGGTCTGTGGTCTGTATGGTGTAATCGAGATCCTTTATCAGTTTATTTTCCTCACAGGGACTGTATTCCTGCAAGATGCTCTTTAATACCTTGATGTCGGAAGTGAACGATCCGTTTGCTTCAAAACAGATATGTTCTGCGTAGTACAGCTTCCTGAGTTCCCATTTGACAAGCTCTTCCTTGGGGATATCAAAGGCCGTGTTGTCATTGCCCGAGAACACAAGGAAGCCCCAGAGCTCGGGATAGTGGATGTTAATCACGCCTGTGGGAGCCCATACCCAGTTGTCTTCGGGAAGGGGGAGGTCTGAACCCGGGCGTTTTCTTTTTTCTATGCGTCCGTTCACTTCGTCTACAGTCCACTGGACTCTTGAGAAGTTCAGTCTGAAATAGTCGTTTGCCTTAGGCGTTCCGGTAAACGGAGAGCACTCTGTGATAGCTTTAAAAGGGATAACCACTTCGACAGACCAGGAGACATTGTCCTTGGAAAGAGAATTCAGAGAACCGTTTATGTGCACCGCGGTCCTGAGCCCGTGCATATCATAGCAGTTCACGGCTTTTCCGTTGTCCCTGTAGGCTTTTGTGAGAAGAAGGTCCCACACGGTATTCAGCGCGTTCATCTCAAATTCGTAATAGCCCTGTGTATCGGAGTCGGGATCTATAAAGATCTCAAAATCGTTGTCCTGAAAAATAACGCAGTCACGCTCCGTGAGCGTTGCCCAGATCTCATTTCCGTAAAGCACGGCGGCAATATAGAGGTATTCGTCGTCCCACTGGAGCTTTGCGCGTGTCTTAAAGCGTGGCACGGGGCGGATCGAGCCTTCGATGTCCGGAAAATCATATGTAAAAGGTACATCTTTCCAGAAATCTTTATCGATATTTCCGTCAAGCACAAAATCTTTTGTCCTGCGCTTACAAATGTAAACAGGCGGATTAAAACCGACCGCCGGGACCGGGATCTTTGGTGTTACTTTCATTTAATGATTCCCCCTCATGAGTCTTATTTGGTATTATATTAGAGTATAACATTATTGTTTCGTTCAGGCAACATTTTATTAACATTTTTATTAACATTTTTGTTAATTTTTTTGTTTGACACATTGAATTGTTAAGGGTAAAATATTAACCGATACTGTAATGTTCCCCTTACAAAAGAGGAGATGTCATGAAAGACGCATATAAGACAATATATGATGAATTCGCGGCTCCGGAGAAACGGGCGAAGGCCCTTCTGGGACTTATGACGCTGAAAGAAAAGGTCGGACAGTTAAATCAGCACCTTTACGGATTTAACATTTTTGAGCGTAAAGGTGAAAAATTTGAACTTACCGAAGAATTCAAAAAGGAAGTTGACGAATTTGGCGGGATAGGCGTGCTTTACGGGCTCTACAGGGCCGATCCGTGGTCGGGAAAAACTTCCGAAAACGGGATAACCGCGGCGCTCACGCCCAAGGCCTACAATACCGTGCAACACTATGTCATTGAGCATTCAAGGCTTCATATACCGATGCTCCTCAGCACCGAATGTCCGCATGGGCATCAGGCGCTCGATGCGGGACTTCTCCCCGTAAACCTTGCCGTCGGAGCAACATTTGACGGTGAGCTTCTTAGAAAAGCTTTTAAAGCATGCGGAAAACAGCTGAAGGACATGAACGTGGACTTTGCGCTGATGTCCGTGCTTGATGTGTGCCGCGATCCCAGATGGGGGAGGAGTGAAGAATGCTATTCCGAGGATCCTTATCTTTCTTCAGTGATGGCGGAAAACGCGATAAAAGGCATGAGATCGTCGGGAGTTGCGACTGTAGCGAAGCACCTTTGCGCACAGGGCGAAACAAAGGGCGGCGTCAATGCGAGTGCAGCGCTCATAGGTGAACGTGAGCTTAAGGAGATACATCTTCCTCCTGTAAAGGCTGCCGTAAAAGCCGGCACCGACGGAGTCATGGCTGCGTACAACGAGATAGATGGCGTTTACTGCCATGCGAATGATAAGCTGCTAAACGGCATACTCCGCGATGAATATGGTTTTGACGGCATCGTTATGGCCGACGGATGCGCTGTAGATGCGCTCACGCAGATGACGGGAGACACGGAAAAATCCGCGGCGCTCGCACTTAAGTCCGGCGTGGACGTGAGTCTCTGGGACAAAGCCTTCACGACTCTTGCGGACGCTTGTGAACATGGCCTGATAAGTGAAAAAGAGATAGACGAAGCGGTGCTCAGGGTTCTTACTTTGAAGTTTGAGAGAGGCCTTTTTGAAAGACCGTACATTGATAAAAAGGTACAAAAGGCGGCATATTACAGGATTCCGGAGTTAAGCTCAAAGCTTTCCGAAGAATCCGTTGTATGCTTAAAGAATACGGGCGTCCTGCCTTTAAAGAAATGCAGGATACTTGTCACGGGTCCGAACGCAAACGATATCTACAGGCAGTCGGGCGACTACACGCCGCCTGTGGACGACGGAGATGCTTCCACGATCCTTAAAGGCATAACAGATCGCATCGGAAAAGAAAATGTCGTTTACGCGGAAGGCTGCAGACTGTTTGAGTTTGACGAGAAGCTTTGCGGGGATGCCGTAAAAAAGGCAAAAGAATGCGATGCGCTTGTAGTCGTCCTTGGCGGTTCATCTTCGCGTTTTGAGAGCGTAAAATACGATATAAACGGCGCAGCGCTTAAGGATGACAGGATATCGATGGACTGCGGCGAAGGAAGAGATATTTCGGATATAAGGCTTAACGCTTCGCAGACAAGGTTTTTAAAAGAACTTAAGAAAACCGGGAAGCCTGTGATCACGATCATCATTTCCGGAAGACCTTACGGCGTAAAAGAAGTGAACGAGGAAAGCGATGCGCTGCTGCAGTGCTTTTATCCCGGGCCTTACGGCGGAGAAGCGGTAAGCCGCGTGCTTTTCGGAGACTGCGATGTGACCGGGCGGCTTCCCGTGTCGATACCCGAAACAAGCGGCAGCCTTCCTGTTTATTATAACCACAAGGCTTCTTACAATACAGGAAACTACGCCGACGAAAAGAACGGAACACTGTTCCCGTTCGGATACGGCCTTTCCTATACCGGTTTTAAATTCAAAAACTGCTCTTTAACAAGAGACAGGATATCGTTTACGGTCAAAAACACCGGAAAGCGCTGCGGCACATGTGTTCCCATGCTTTTCTTAAGGCATAGGGAAACAGAGGCCGTGCAGAGAGTCGCGGAATTAAAGTGGTTTAAGCGGATAGAGCTGGAACCGGGTGAGGAAATATGCCTCACAGAAAAACTTGACTGCGATACTTTTAAGACTTATGACGGAAACTTGAGATTCACGACAGAGCCCGGGAAAACAGAGTGGAAGCTCTGCGAGGGCGGAAAGACTGTGGCAGAGGGCACAGTACAGAGACAGAGGGGGCATGAAAATGAGATATGAGATAATACCGAAGCCTTTTAAACTTGAGGAGAAGACAGGAAACTTTATGTTTTCCTATAACACGGCGATCGTCCTTAACGGAGGATGCGGGAGCGAAGAATATTTTTACGCGAAGCTCCTTGCGGACACGGTAAATGAGGAGACGGGCATAAGCCTTAAGGTCCTTAAAGGCGCGGAAAACGGCGAAAACGAGATTGTGTTCGAGCGCATCGAAGACGATGAGAAGATGCCTGAAAATGTGAGAGCCCTGATATTTCAGGAAAAATGCTCTTCCTTTAAGGCACCTGATGCGGAGACCGAGAAATACTGGAGGATCAGGACAGAAAGCTACGAGCTTTTCATAACGGAAAAGCAGATACGTGTGCGCGCCCGCTATTCCAAGGGCATCCTCTACGGCGTTCAGACCATAAGGCAGCTTGTGGGACAGTGCAAAATGTGCCTTCCGGCTCTTTACATCGAGGACCGCCCCGCTCTTGCAAACAGAGGCTTTTTCCATGACGTGACTCGCGGCAGGATCGAAAAGACAGAGCAGTACAAGGCTCTTGCCGACAAAGCGTCCTACTACAAGCTGAACCAGCTGCAGCTCTATGTGGAGCACAGCTTTATGTTCAGGGATTTTTCGGAGGTGTGGAGAGACGATACACCGCTTACGGCTGAGGATATACTTGAGCTTGACGAGTACTGCAGGAAGATAGGTGTGGAGCTTGTTCCTTCGCTTGCTTCCTTCGCTCACCTCGACAAAGTCCTTAAGACCCGCACTTTTTCGCATCTCTGCGAGCTTCCGGGTTCCGATGAGGAACGCTTCACCTTTGGAGGAAGGATGGAGCATCATACTTTAAACATCTCGGATCCCGGCGCATGGGAATTTGTAAAAAAGATGTTTGACGAATTCATGCCGCTTTTCTCTTCAAAGCAGTTCAACCTTTGCGGTGACGAGACCTTTGACCTCGGAAAGGGGAGAAGTAAGGATCTCGCGGAAAAGATAGGCACTGACAGGATGTATATCGATTTTATAGGAAAGATATGCAGGCATCTTGTTGAAAACAACAGGCGTCCCATGTTCTGGGGAGATATCATAGTGAACTTCCCGGAGCTTATAAAGGAACTTCCTGAGGAGACTGTATGTCTTACCTGGGGATATGCGGAAAATGAGCACCACAGATGCGCTTCCACGATGCACGATGCGGGAGCGGTTCAGTATCTCTGCCCCGGTGTGCACGGCTGGAGACATTTTATCAACAGACTGAGCGCAGCCTATGCAAATGTTTCAAGAATGTGCAAATACGCAAACGACTACGACGCGCTGGGACTTCTGAACACCGACTGGGGAGATTACGGACATCTGTCGGATCCCAGATTTTCGATCCCCGGGCTTATATACGGAGCCGAAGGCGCATGGGCCGGAAATATTCCTGAAGAAACAGAGGAAAACAGAAGGATCTCGGTCGTTGAATACGGCGACAGGACGGGAAAGATCACAGAGATCCTCAGCCGCCTCGGAAACTGCGAGGGTGTTGCCTGGGAGCATCTGGTACAGTTTGAGGAATATATGACGGGTGCAGACATCCCCATGGAAGACCAGATCGCGTTTTTCGGACGCATGCATGTGGGGGATGTTTCAAAAAAGAACGAGGAGATCGAAAGTCTCGTGGCAGAACTGTCTGCTGTATGCAACGAATGCGACAAAAAGGCAAGACGCATCATTCCGGTATATCTTCTCCACGCAAGAGGACAGAGCATATTGAACACTATTGCGGGAACGCTTGGTGAAAGATACTTTAAGTGCATGACGCCCGGAAAGACCTCGGGAAATGCACTTCCGGGGAGCATGGAACCTGAAAAGCTTGCGGGTATTCTTGAAAAATGGTTTGAGGAGTACAAGGAAAGCTGGAGGAGCACGAGCAGAGAGGCGGAACTCTACAGGATATCGGCTGTCATATACTGGTGCGCAGACTTTTTAAGAAGAAAAGTGAAACAGTGAAGTCATTTTACGAAGGGGCTTGTTAACAAAAGTTAACATTTTGCCCCTTCTTTTTTGGTGAAAAGCAACATAATTGTGACTTTTGACTTAACTTTTTTGGTTAAAATTTATTGACTTTTGTTGGACTTTGATGTATCTTATTGTTAACAAAGGAGAGAGTAATGAAAGGTCGAAAAGGAAAAAGTTATATTGCGCTGGCGACCCTTGCCGTATTCTTTTCGGGCTGTTCACTCCTTCCCGAGGAACACTTGAGAGAACCTGAGCTCTACACCGGAGAAACAACGCCTCTTTATGAGTTTGCCGAAGTGAAACGCGGCGACCTCATAAAAGAAGAAAACGTGGTCTGCACGTACATGTCGGTGGACAGCGAAGAGCTTTCCTATAATGTCGCAGGAGAGAGCTATTCCGGGATATTTGTTTCCGTCGGTGACAATGTAAAAAAGGGAGATCTGGTCGCGGAGCTTGACACACATGTTGAAAAGGAACTGCTCGCAAAGCTCCTTTCCGACAGGACTGAGCTTGAAACAAAGCTTTCCCTTATAAAAGAGAAAAAGGATCTCACCGTAAAAAGAGCGGAGCTTGTTTACGAAGCCGCAAGCGCTTCCGAAAGGCTGAGGCTTGAAACTCCCTCGGAAGCGGGCGCATCCTTTGACAGCGAGATATTTGAAACGGAAGATGCTCTGTATAAGCTTGACGAACAGATAGATTTTTATGAGAAAAGGATAGAAGACGGAAGACTCTACGCCGGGATGGACGGAACGGTCACTTATGTAAAGGAGATCGGCCCGAAGAGCACAACGGTTTCCGGAGCAAAGCTCATAGTGATAGCGGACCTTTCGACATCGCTTCTCAAGTCCTACACTTTCTTTAAGGATTTCTTTCCGAAGGGATCCAAGTTTGACGCAGAGATAGACGGAAGGTCATATCCCGTGGAAGTCATAGATCCCGCGGAATACGGTGTCGCATCAAAGGAAAACGAAGTTTTCTTTAAGATAATGGGGAATGCATACGGGCTGAGCGACGGAAGCAAAGGCACCGTGAAAGTCGTCACCGAGAGTGCGAGAGACGTGCTCTATGTCGACTCAAAAGCCGTAAATTCGTACGGCGACGAGATGATAGTTTTCTATGTGGACGAGAACAACGTCCGTAGTTACAAGACTGTAGTCACAGGCACTTCGATCGACGGATATACTGAGATCCGTTCCGGGGTCCGCGAAGGGGAAGAATTTATCATAGGCTGAGGCTTAAGATACACGTTTAGTCATGAACAAACCGCGTAAACATATAAAATATGCATGTTTCTTCTTCATTTCACTTTTTCTCTTCGGAGGATGCGGTGAGGTCGAGACACCGGTGCTGAATCCCTCGGTAAAGGGCGGGATAGATACGGAGCCCGCGACCGTGATGGATATCACCGAAGTGGCCTGCGGCACATATACTGCCGTACAGACGACAGAGGAGTTGGTGCCGGGAACGGCCGCATATTTCGGCGAATTCCTTCACACAAGGGGAGAGAGCGTAAAAAAAGGCGATCTCCTGGCAACTTTGTCCTATATGCCGGTGACCGAGGAAAAGAAGGAAGAAACAAAAGAAGAGCCCGATTACGAGCTGCTGCTTAAACAAACGGATTACGAGATTGCCTGCGAAGCCTACGATATCCTTTTAAAACGAGGCGGGAGCGGCGAAGAATATGAAAGAAAGCTTGAGATAGCAAGGATAGACAAGGAACTCGCACTGATCGCGCTTAAGGAAGCGGGAGCGGACGGGCTGGGGCTGCAGGAAGAGACCGGGGACAAAACCGATCCGGACGAAGCAGAAACTCCCGGTTCCGGTGAAGAAGACCAGAAGAATGACATCACCGAAACGCTGATAGAGATAAGAGCGCCTTTTGACGGCACCATAGTCTACAGAGCGCCGTTTGTGAACGGCGACAAGGTCGACGCCGACTCGCCGGTGATAGTGGTGGCGGGCGGAGAGACTTATCTTTCCGGGGATTACATCTACGAAGCAAACCTCAAAGGAAATGTACAGTTTTTTGCATATATAGACGGAAAAAGGACCGAACTCGAGAAATATCCCTATACGGCGCTCGACTATTCCATGAAACGCGCAAGGTTCGGACTTAACGGCACATATGTTGAGACAGGAAGCTGCATAGGCGTATTCGTCGAAAGCGTCTTAAAAGAAAAGGCGCTCTGCATACCTGTCGACGCGCTCAAAGCCGACAAAGAAGGTTTTTACTGTTTTGTGCTTGAGGACGGCAGGCAGGTGAAAAAACGCGTGCGAACCGGGATCGTGACTGCGCTTGTGGCTGAGATCACTGAAGGGCTTAATGAAAACGACACGGTGATAGTTTCGACGGTATCGAGAGATTCCGTGGGAACCAAAACAAGCACCGCAACATACGAGACTTTTTCAAACGACAACAACTACACAGGCACCACGGAATACAACAATACCACGCTCTATTTTGAAAACGAAGGCATCATGTTCTCAAAGTTCCTTGTGAACGAGGGACAGCAGGTCAAAAAAGGCGATCCGGTCGCCGAGTGTGAGACCATTGTTTCCGGAAAAGCCATAGAAGACATAGAAAAAGAGATCGAAAGACTCACGGAAAAGATCGACAGTTTCACAGCATCCGCAGATGCAAGCAAAGCGCTCATTCTGAAGAACTCCGAGTCGCTTCCCAAAAGCGAAATGAGGCTTACAGAGCTGAAGCTCATCAGGACGGAGACAGAGCTTAAGCGAGATACGGGCAGTCTTTTAAAAGAAAAAGACAAACTCGAAAAAGAACTTAAGAGCCTCATGGGGCAGAAAATGACAGAAGTCCTCTACGCTCCGATGGACGGTGTGATCGACAAACTGGCATACATCTCCGAAGGCACCGAGATCACCGGAAGCAGGTGGATCGCGATGATGCATTCGGAAGAAGAGGAATATATAGCGATAACCGATACGGACATGACGGTAAATGCAGGAGTGCGTGTCACGGTAAGGGCAAACGGGAACGAATATTACGACGGAACGGTCGTACAGTCGGACTCGGTGCTCTCCGGAAAAGGAAGGACAGGGAAAGCTTACGTCCTTCTTGACGACAAAAACGTTGTGCTTTCAAGA
>JAEEGL016456798.1_pt1 | contig 27902 bp, 24 predicted proteins | sample 9134231 | NCBI WGS metagenome assembly JAEEGL01 (sample SAMN16246548, study PRJNA631951) | gut metagenome | biome: gut microbiome; feature: rumen; material: fiber-attached | host: Bos | place: Iran: Karaj | collected 2018-10
AGTGCCAGCTGGTGGCAGCGAGTACCCTGACTCATCGGCTCGCTCCAGCAGGGATAATAGCAGCCCTTGGCGCCGTTGTGCATCGCCCCTTGGGTGTAGTCCATCGGCCCTGCCGTCTGGCGGATAAAGGGAATCTCGGTGTCGTACTGCACTTGGTCCCATGTGGCGGGAGCCCACTTCAGCTGCTCCAAGCCTGCCACCCCTTCGAAGTTAAGCACATTGGGGTAGGTGCGGTTCAATCCTGCGGGCTTGAATGCCCCGTGGAAGTCCACTATCAGGTGGTACTTGGCACACATGGCTGCGGCTCGTTTGTAGAAATCCGTCACAATCTGGTCGTCGCGGTCCATAAAGTCAATCTTAAAGCCCTTGATGCCCATCGCGCTGTAGTGCTGGCACACATGCTCCATATCGCGGTCGAAGGCGTAGTAGCCCGCCCACAGTATCAGCCCCACGTTCCGTTCCTTGGCATACTGCACCAGCATGGGCAGGTCTATCTCAGGCACCACTTGGAAAAGGTCCGCCTGCTTGTTCACCGCCCAGCCCTCGTCGAGGATAACATACTCGATGCCGTTCTTCGAGGCGAAATCAATATAGTACTTATAGGTGTCGTTGTTGATGCCCGCCTTAAAGTCCACACCGCCGATGTTCCAGTTGTTCCACCAATCCCATGCTACCTTGCCGGGCTTAATCCAGCTGATGTCCTCCACCTTGCAAGGCTCGCCCAGCAGGTAGCTCATATTGTTCATCGCCAGCTCGGCACTGTTTTTTGCCACCATAGCTATGCGCCAAGGCATTACGGTCTCTTTGTTCACCTCGGCGATATACTCCTCGCGCTCTTTCACTATCATCTGCAGGTTGTTGTGCCCGCCCTGCTCCAAGGTCTTGGGATAGGGGGCATGCTCGCCCTCCAGCCTAAAGCCTGGCAGGCTCTCAGGAGTGGCAGTGCCCATCGCCTTGAGGTACAGCCCCGGGTAGTCGGTCAGCGTCGACTCCGTGAGGCACACCTTCACCCCGTGCGACGCATGCACCAGCAGCGGCAGGAAGCAGAGCCTCCGTGTGTCCAGTTTCGAGAGTGGCAGCGTGGTGTACAGATTCTCGAACGATGAGTTATACTGAACCTCGTGGTTCTTCTCGTCGAAATTAATCACGTATGGCACCGTCGCCTCATAGTCGTTGGCGAAGTTATACTCTACCTTCTCAAACCGCACCTTGCAGGGTTGGAATATCTTGTAGCGGTAGGCGATGCCCTCGTCATAGGCACGGAAGATGACACACAGCTCCTTCCCTACCCTCAATGTCAACTCGTTGCAGTGGTTCCTCATCGTCGCCTGACGGGTAAAGGGCGAGGCAATCACCTCGTCGATAGTGGCTGTCGACGACTTGCTCACCGGCATAGCGCTCACCACACCCTTCTCATACGCTCGGTTCAGCCCCAAATGCGACGGCAGCATGATTGTCACCCCGTTATACACAATGTCGTAGGTGATCTCATCCTTATCAGTTGCCACAATGTGCGTCACCAACTTCCCGTTCGGCGACTTCAACGTAAACTTCTGCTCCTTGGCCTGTGCCTGACTCATGGTCAGACAAGCTATAAGGAACAATGTAAAAGCCAAAAAATGTCGACCCATGCTTATTTCAATTTAATAAGTTGATAGTTTAAAGTTGAAAGTTTAGAGTTGTTTAAAGTTGAAAGTTTAGAGTTTAGAGTTTAGAGTTTAATGTTTATGCGCCAGCCAAATTTTCAATTTTCAATTTTCAATTTTCAATTTCCTAGCTCCTTCGCCTATCACCACGGGGATGACCTTGCATTCCACACCGAAGCGTTCTTTATAGCTCCGTTGCACCTCCGTGACAAACCGGTCGTGGCATTCGTCCTTCACCAGGTTGATAGTGCAGCCGCCGAAGCCGCCGCCCATGATGCGTGAACCCGTCACACCGCAGCGGCGTGCCTCTTCCACGAGGAAGTCTATCTCCTCGCAGCTCACCTCATAGTCCTTGCTCAACCCCTCGTGAGTGAGATACATCTGCTTCCCTACGGTCTCATAATCATCCTTTTGCAAGGCATCGCACACCGCCATCACGCGGTCGTACTCGCCCAGCACATACTTGGCACGTTTATAATCTTCCTCACCTACTTGGCTCTTCAATTCTTCCAGTTTCTCCCATGTGCAGTCGCGCAGCGTCTCCACCCCTGCCAACTGAGCCACATGCTCGCAGCTACGCCGGCGGTCGTTGTAGGGCGACCCCACCAACTCGTGCTTCACGCAGCTGTTCACCAACACCAATTTATAGCCCTTGGGATGCCATGGGAAATACTCGTATTCGCCACTGCGGCAGTCGAGCCTCACCAAGCTGCCCTCGCGTCCATGCAGGGAGATAAACTGATCCATGATGCCGCACATCGTCCCCACATAGTTATGCTCGGCCGCCTGCCCCACACGGGCCAGCGTCATACGGTCCAACCCGCCATCGAACAGGTCGTTCAGCGCCAAGGCGAAGCAGCTCTCCAATGCCGCCGACGAACTCATGCCCGCCCCCAGCGGCACATCGCCCATATACACTGCGTCAAACCCCTTCACCTTCACCCCTCTCGCCATCAACTCACACACCACTCCATAGACATATCTGAAATGCATATTCTCAGGCATCTTATTGTCGCCCAAGTCAAACCATGTGCTTTGCTGCAGGTCTTTTGCCCACAGATGCACTCGTTTGGTGCCATTCGGGACGATAGAGACCGCTATCCCCTGCTCCACAGCGCCAGGGAACACAAAACCGCCATTATAATCGGTATGCTCGCCAATCAGATTTATCCGCCCGGGGGCGAAATAGGTCACCGTCTCTTTGTTCCTGCCAAAATGCAGATCCATTTCCTCGTTCAAAATATTGTAGTCCATATTGCATTACTTTTTAGATTGCAAAAATACAACTTTTTTGCGAACCATCCGTAATTTGAGCAATAAATGCAAACACAATTAGCACCCCCACAGGAGCAACCCCTCTCATAATCAACACAAAATGCAGCCCATCTCCTTCCCTCATAGCCACCTCTTCTCCTCAGGATAAGGCAACGATGAATTGGGATGTATGTCACTTCCATGCCCTGCCCAGCAAGCGCCTTTTTCGCTCTCCTATACGAATATGGACTGAAAACGGATTGGAGCAAGAGCGACTATGACCCATACCCATGCCTAGGACGTCAGGAAGTGGGAAGGTGCTGAATGGCGCTAAATAGCTGTGGGAAGCGGGTCTCGAGGGCTACAGGGCGGCCGTTCTCCATAAAGCAGTGGACGCTGCGGGCGGTGCAAACCACGCGACCGTTGGCACGCATAGTGTAGCCGAAAGTGATTTTAAGGGCACTCATCTCCGCCACATGCACCTCTACCTCAATCACGTCCTTAAAAGTCGTGGGATGCTTGTAAACACACTCTACCGACACCACAGGCGACACCACCCCTTCCGCCTCCATGCGGTCGAAGCCGTAACCCAGCTGGTCCATCCAATCCACCCGAGCCTCCTCCATAAACCGTACATAATTAGAATGGTGCGTAATACCCATCCGGTCGCACTCGTAATACTTCACCTCGTGACGATAAACTTCCATAGCAAACAACGATTAAAAGATACACCCTCATAACGCCCAAAAGGTCGATTTATTGTGTTTTCAACACATTGTTAAAAAACTATTTTTATAAAACTATTCTTATAATAATTCTTTTTTTCTTCGTATTTTTGCAAGTTAATATATATATTTTAAGGGATATTGTATCCCCACACAATACAAAGAAAGACAAACAAGTAGCAAACGGCCACCCAAACAAGCCACCACTATGGACGGATTCAAAAATATTGAAATAAAAAATTTCAGAGGCATCGACCACCTGAAAATAGAGGATTTTTCGAGGGTCAATATCTTTCTTGGGCAGAACAATTCTGGCAAAAGTTCTATTTTGGAAAGCCTATTGTTGTTAATGGGCATGTCCAATCCTGAACTGCCCCAGAATATCAATTCCATTAGGTTGCATAGTTACTACAGCACTTTTCTAGACCTTGGTTACATGTTCCGTAACTTCAACGTGAAAGTTATTCCAGAATTCTCATCAGAGATGTTTGATGATACCAAGCGTCATCTTGCATTATATCTAACCTACATCTTTGATGAAAAGACACGGGCCGATATGTCAGTTGGGCAGATACTCACCTCTGAAACAAATACCTCTCCAAATACGTTGAAAATGGTTTTTGATATTGAATCTAGCAACCAAAAGAACAATTATGAGAGCAGTATCACTGTCAACCAACAAGGCTTTAACACGAACATGAAACTGGCAGAAGGCTATCTGGAGAAGTACAATGCAGTTCTTCTGTCTTCCGGCCTTGGAGGAGGCAACCTTGCCAACGACTTAGTTGAACTGGCAAAACGCAAAATGAAGGACATCGTAACTGAGCGGTTGAAACTCTTCGACAGCCGTATTACATCATTGGAAATTCTGAACAATGTAGCCTATATTGGCTTGGAAGGGATTGACCAATTGCTGGCAGTCAAAATGCAAGGCGATGGCTTACGGCGTTATCTCAACATCGTTGCCGCCTCGGCGAATCCTATAAACAACATCCTTCTGATAGACGAGATTGAGAATGGCCTACACTATTCCGCATATAAGAAGTTGTGGGAGGCTATCTTTGCATTGGCTGTCAGCACCAATAAGCAAGTGTTTGTAACAACCCATAGCAAAGAGACCCTTTACCGCCTGAACGATATGCTGGAAGAACATTCTGAATACCAAGGGGAAATGACATTGTACACTATAGAGCAGACAAAACTCAAAGGACACCAAGCCTACCGTTATCCCTACGAGGGGCTTGCAGAGGCCTGTAAGAATAATATCGAGATAAGAAGCGTTGCCCTATGAGCGAGAAGTATTACACATTATATGTCGAAGGCATTGCTGATGTGGTATTCTTCAAGCAATATATTCAGCATTGCTTTGGAATTATTGTCCCCAATGAACGCATCGTCAATTTGGAAGGATGGACGAATGTCAAAGGCATTTCCGCTTTACGGCGTATGCGCAGTACTACAGACAATGGAGGGATAAACCTTGTCATCCTTGATGCTGACACAGACTTTAATGCACGTCGTAATGACGTACTGGCTTGGAAGCGACAAAACGGTGTTGAGTTTGAACTGTTCCTATTGCCAAACAACAAAGACACTGGGGCATTGGAAGACCTTTTAGAGAACATCATCAATCCCAACAATCAGCCCATCTTTGACTGCTGGGAACACTACGAACAAGAACTGGTACAACTCGACATCCCAGGCAGAACACCACCGCCTTTGACAATCCCCGCCAAGAAGACCAAGATTTACGGCTACCTTGAAGCCTTGTTGGGAGAAACGAGAAGCCAAAAAGAGTTGATAAAAGAAGCCAACCGAAACTACGGAAATCCTCAGCACTGGAATCTGAATTCAGAGTATCTGGGGTCTTTGAAATTATTTATTTCCAAAAACCTCTCAATTTAGTACCATGAAAGTCAATACCGAACAAGCCATCAAGCTGTTTTTCCAGAATCCATCATTGGAGATGGTTTTCAAAGAGGCAATTGCAAATTCATTAGATGCAAATGCCACTAACATTGATATTCATATTTTTATTGATTCTTTTGAGAAGCAAGAAACTCTAAAAGTTGAAATTATTGACAATGGAGAAGGTTTTACCGATGAACGATATGATAAATTCTGCGAATTGTTAAAGGTTGAAGAAGAAACTCACAAAGGAGTAGGACGATTGGTTTATTTGATTTATTTTGATGAGATTGCTATAAGCAGTTATCACGGGGGATACCATAGGACTTTCTCTTATAATCAAGACTTTGACAAAGAAACCGCCGATATGCTCAATGTCCCTTGTGAGGAATCTGAATTGAAGACAAAACTTACATTTGACAAATGCTCCCTAAAAAGACTCAGCAGCTATTCTGTAATTACACCTGAATATTTAAGCCATGTTGTGATTCAAGAGTTCTTTCCTCGGTTATATGTTATGAAAACCAATGGAATTGACTTTTCTATAAATTTTTCTATTACAATACCAAATAAAAAACCAAAGCAAATTGTTGGTCGCCATAGCGTTTCTGTAACAAACAATGATATTCCTTCTCTGAAAACTGTTCCTGTAAATACAGACCTAATCGAATGGTTTACGGAGACAAATATGGATTATGCAATCATAAAAGAAGAACCTTCAAAAACCACCTTCTTAATGACTGCGTTGTGTGTGGACAAACGTACCAATATCTTAAATGATATTATAGCGGCAGAAAATCTTCCTGCAACAGGATATTCCCTATATTTCCTGCTACGATCCTCTATATTTGATGGTAAAACAGATTCGTCTAGACAATCTCTTACTCTATCAGAAACCACATTAAAAACGACAAAAACATTATTTCGAGAGAAAGTTGCCGAAGTTATTGGGGAAGAGATTCCATTCGTCAAGGAAAAAAGAGGGAAAGAAAAAGATAATCTGACAAAAATATATCCTCACCTTGTCGGTTATTTTAACAATAGTGAAATTGGTATTATCCCTAGAGCAAAAACCATCGATGATGCCCAAAAATCGTTCCTAAAAGCTCAAAAAGAAATCTTAGAAGCAAGTACGCTTGATGATGCACAATACGATAAGGCTTTGGACATTTCTTCAAGAACTTTGGCACAATACATTTTGTATCGTGAAAAAATCATTGAAAAGATAGAAAAATATACTGACAAAAACTCGGAAGCAGACCTGCACAACCTTATACTGCCCAAACGCTCTGTGTTAAAAAAAGGCGACATGGAGAGCATTTACTCTAACAATTTGTGGTTGTTAGACAATAAATACATGACATATACAACAGCTATGAGCGAGAGAACAATGACAGAAGTCCTTGACGAGATAACTCAAAAAGCAAATAACATTGAAGATGATGGCAGGCCTGATATTGTCATAATGTTTTCAGATAATCCCGAAAAAGCAGAGAATAACTCTGTAGATGTTGTAATTATTGAATTAAAAAAACGAGGCATAAGTTTGGCAAAAACGGAAGAAGCCGAAAGTCAATTACAGCAACGAGCTGTAAAACTACTGAAACACTTCCCCAATAAAATACAACGAATGTGGTTCTATGGCATCGTGGAATTCACGGACGATTTTAAATTATCATTGCGAAACAATCATTATACTCCACTTTATTCAAAAGACAGCCTTTATTACAAAGAGAATGAGTGGTACACAGACCTTTCTGATGATAGTAAGCCATATAAGGTTGGAACGTATATCTTATCTATTGATGCTTTTATTAAAGATGCTAAAGCAAACAATGAATTATTCCTTAATATTCTGAAAGAAGGCTTCAAACAAAAATAAAATTATGGCAAGAGACAACTGGACAGAAGAACAGATTACGGTGGTACTTTATGAGTATTGCAGGAATCCTTTTGGCCAATTCTCCGGGACTAAGCAGTTTGTTAAAGATTTAGGGCAATTACTTGGTCGTTCCCCTGGTGCTATTGTCCGTAAGGTTGGGAATCTTGCCAGTTTTGACCCTCAAATGAAAGAAAGAGGTGTTGGTGGTCTTGGCCACACAGGAAAGCTTGATGAGATTGTTTGGAATAAGTATTATGGCCATTGGGATCAACTTGCATATGATGCAGAAGTGCTACTGGCTAAGTTCAGGAATAAGGAACTTGAAGATTCTTTGACTATTGACACTCATGATTTGCCTAAAGGTACTGAGCGAACCCAAGAGGTAAAGCGAAGAATCAATCAAAGTTTCTTTAGGGATACCGTGTTATCATCGTATGAAAACAAGTGCTGTATTACTGGCATCAATAATCCCAAACTACTTCATGCTTGTCATATTATTGGCTGGAGTGAAGACGAGTCGAATAGGACTAATCCGCAAAATGGCTTATGTCTTAATGTGCTTTTCCATAAAGCGTATGATGAATACTTAATTGGTATCTCTCCAGACTACGTAGTGTTTGTTTCCGATGAGTTTTTGGGAACTAAGTTGGATTATGTTGATGACTCTACAAAAGATTATGTGAGAAGCTTAAATAATAGAAAACTGATAATGCCCAAACGATTCCTTCCCGACAAGGATTTGTTGGCCATTCACTTTGATAACTATAGAAAAAATAATGCATAGATTTACCCGAAATAATACTATGAATATCTTTTCCTTCTTCTCTGGCGCAGGTTTCCTTGATCTTGGTTTTGAAGTGGAATCTGTATACAATATTGTTTATGTCAATGAGTTTCATAAAGCATTTAATGACATTTACCAATATTCCAGGAAGAAAATAGGTTTACAACTGCCTGAATATGGACACCATGTTGAAGATATCACAGAGTTACTACAGAAAGACAAGTTGGCTTCACTAAAAGAACTAATCAACAAATCAAAAGGGCAAACCTTAACAGGTATTATTGGGGGGCCACCTTGTCCAGACTTTTCTGTTGCAGGAAAAAATAAAGGAAAAGATGGTGAAAACGGCAAACTCTCTGGCACCTATACAAAAATTATATGTAACACCAAGCCGCATTTCTTCTTATTCGAAAATGTAAAAGGTTTATATAGAACCGCTAAACACCGTGAATTTTTTGAGCAGTTAAAAAATAGATTTAAGAAAGCTGGATATTGTTTAACTGAGAGACTGGTTAATGCCATTGAATACGGTGCTCCCCAAGATAGAGAAAGAATAATTTTAATCGGAATACATAAGAGTACAGTTAAGCAGTTGAATATTCCTGTATCAGGAACAGAACTATTGGATTTCCCTTGGGATAAATACAAGTCATATCAATTAGATGATATTAAGTCTCGTCCATGGCCTACTGTATCACCCTATTGTGAAAATAGTATTTCGCCTGTTCCTGACGGAATAATTAAAGAACTAACAGTGGAATATTGGTGGAAAAAGAATGATGTGGAACACCATCCGAATGCTGATATGTATTTTAAACCACGGGCAGGAATTATTAGATTCATGAGTAAAGATGAAGGTGACGACAAAAAAAAGTGTTTTAAAAGACTCCACAGATGGCGTTATTCTCCGACAGCAGCGTATGGGAATAACGAAGTACATATACATCCATACAAACCACGTCGAATCACTGTTGCTGAGGCACTGGCAATACAGTCTTTGCCAAAAGAATTTGAACTCCCAACAGCCATATCATTATCTGATGCATTCAAAACAATTGGAAATGGAGTGCCATTTTTATTGGCAAATAGCATAGCCAAAAGTATTGCAGATTACTTGAAACAAAACACATAGAAAATATGAAATTGACAGTCGCACACATTCTAGAGCTAATTGATGAACTTCCCAAAGGAATTCCATTTGAATATGTGAAACCCGGGAAAAACAAGGCAATGCTATTGAATGTTGACAAAGAAAAAGGTCGAGTAGAAATGGCAAGGGTTTCTTCAGAAACCAATGAACAAACCCCTTGCTTTTTTACAGAAAACAATCTACAGACAATTGCAGATTCTGTTATTGAGAACAAACCCTTTGTAATTGACAATATCTTTAACAATGGAGGAAATACAAGGTCAGTCTGGGAATCAATTCTTGCCAATACATCAGAGTTCTACAAATGCATGGTTCAAAAAAACAAGAACCTTGTATGGGTACCGACAAAAAAAGGTAAAGCTGGTATTGTAGAAGAAATGACATTAGCAGAAATACCCGTTTCTGAATCTAGAGAAACAAACAATACAAGGAACATTCGAGAGGAATTCTCATACTTCCTTTCTTCATGTGTTAAAAGCAATAGAACAACCAATAATTCGTTAGGAACATTTGGTAGTTCTGCAGTCGGCTCATATCTCTCAATGTTGGATAAAAGAGAAGACGGTTCGATTTTGTTATTTGATTATAATCCAGAAAAATGGAAACACATTCAGGATGTATATAATATAACCGACCCTACTCACGCAGAAGAAATATACAACCAACTATTAAATGACAATGAATTTGTTTCACGAAATATCGAGAACAACAATAATTGGCGTGCTGGTGCTTTAAATCTGTATGTGTTGTTTCTACGAGCAAGGAAATACTTTTCAAAAGTTGCTTCCGCTTCCTTTATAAAAACAGAAAGTAAAACCATACTTCAAAACAAATCCCATCTTCCTTATCTCACTGCCTTGCGGACGAAGCCGTTCATGTTGCTGGCGGGGATTTCGGGGACAGGAAAGAGCAGAATTGTGAGGAAACTGGCACAGGCAACTACTACCCAGCCTTATGCTAATGAGAACGAAAGATGGTGTGACAACAGGCCGGAGAACTTTGAGTTGATTCAGGTGAAGCCAAACTGGCACAACTCGATGGATGTGGTGGGATTCTATTCCAATATCTCCAAGAAGTATGAGTTCACACCCTTTGTGGAATTCATTGTAAAAGCTTGGCAGCATGAGGACACCCCTTATTTCCTCTGCTTGGATGAGATGAACCTTGCTCCTGTGGAGGAGTATTTCGCAGAGTTCCTCAGTGCCATCGAGTCGCGCTCCACCAATGAGAACGGTGACTATGTGACAGACCCCATCATCAAACCCTTTAAGGACTTTGGGAAAGAGACCTGCGAGGAGATGCTAAAGCATCTATTAGGGGAAGCCCTTCACACGGAGTCTAATCCTTTGGCTCAACAGTTTTCGGAGAAAGGCCTCACATTGCCCCCCAACCTGATGGTGATGGGCACGGTGAATATGGACGAGACTACCTTCACATTCTCGCGCAAGGTGTTGGACCGAGCAATGTCGGTGGAGATGAACGAAGTGGATTACGACAAGTTCCTGTCGGGCGAAACTGAGCAGTTCCCGCTGCTGACAGACTTCAATGAACTGTTGGTAAACCGTCCACAGAAAGCCTCAGAAGTAAAAGACGACATAGACGGAGAGAAAGTGATGGCCTATCTGAAGGACGTGAACGCCCTATTGGAAGATACTCCTTTCAAGCTGGGTTATCGTGCCTCGAACGAGGCTATGCTGTATGTAGCAGCAAACAAGGTGCTGGCCGGAGAGCAATTCTCAATGACATCGGCATTGGATGATTTCACCCTGATGAAAATCCTCTCCCGCATAGAGGGCGACGACCAACGGTTGGGCATAGACGAGGACGACCCGCGCATTGCAGCCGCCCACAGCACTGCCGACAACGAAGGACAACGACCCAACCTGCTGACCTGCCTGCGGGGTATTGTGCGCAACCATATCGGCAATGACACCCAGACGGAGAAGAAAATCGGCTCGATGTGCCGTACCCTTGAACGCGAACACTTTGTTTCCTATTGGGGCTAATGTCAACGGACGGCAACATATTCGATTTCGAGGTATGGAACGATGATGTCCGCCTCCGCTTCTCTTGCGACAAGAGTCTTGACCGCATACGGAAAGCGGTGGAGAACCTCCGTGTGCAGCGAGGCGATGAGAAACTGACGGCTGAGTTCGTCACCACACAGCCCGACACTCATTTTGGATTCAACGGGCATGAGTACCATCTGTCGAAGATGACAAGAGAGGCGGTATTTTTCGAGAATACTCAGTATCCTGTATTGATAACTGGAAGCGACAACGTAAGCAATATGTCGTTACGTTTCTGGAATGTGACGAAAGACAACCAGTTAAGCAGCGACAAGAACCTGCTGTTTGGTGCTGTGTCGTTCGGCAATCAGGTGGGAAAGACCGACATCTGCTTGGATTACCGCAAAGAGGGAAAGCCAAAGAGTTTGCGTTTCTCTACCGAGGTGCTGAGCTACAAGATGGACTACCGCACCGATATGAAATGGATTATCCGCGATATTGAGGAGGAATACAGTATGCTTTCGTTTGCATTCATGCGCGAGACCTACCTGAACTTCCGCACACAGAAGGGCGACTCGACCGACTTGATATGGTGGCAGATATTCCAGACATGCTTTGCGGACATTACCCATGCCTGCCGTCAGATTATCAACTCCCCAAAGAGAAAACTGCAAGACCGTATCGTGTATGAACGTATTGACCGGCTGCGGTGGATAGACAACGAACTGGAAAACGAATACCAGGAGTTTAAGCACGACCCGCACCATCGCTATCGTACTCGCGAATTGTGCCACACCAACGACACTGTGGAGAACCGTTTCCTAAAATTCGTGATGCGGGAAACATTGCAGCGGTTCACTATCGTCTGCCAACACATACGGAACAGTGTTGCAAAATCAAAAAGGCTGGAGGTGCAATTGAACACAATGAACGAGGAGCTGCAAAGGCTGGTCAACCATCCTTTCTTCCGTACCATTGGAATTTTCAAGGGTTTCTCCCAAGAGTCTCTGGTGATGAAGAAGTCAATACACTACCGCACCATATACCAGAAATGGATAGAGTTGATGTGCGGGTATGAACTAGAAGAAGGGGTGAACAAACTGGAGACTAAAGACATTGCCACACTATATGAGATATGGTGTTTCCTGAAGGTGAAGAACATCATTGCCGATATTCTGAAAGACAAAGCCACCGCCCACTATAAAGGGAACAAGCTGACTCCCCAGTTTGTACGCGACCTGGGCTGGGGCACTCACTCGGAGGTGACATTCATGAGAACCGATGACAATGTAGAGCTGGCCACAGTGATGTACAACGCCCCAGTAAGACAAGAGAACGAGAAGGCTGAATCGGCCATCAGTGGAACTAAGACATTCACCACACAGCAACGCCCGGACATTGTGCTAAGGCTGACCAAACGGCAGAAAGGCATACAGTATACATTCCTTTTTGATGCGAAGTACCGCATCAACGACAGCCGCATTGATGATCTGGATGTGCCGCCGACGGACGCTATTGACCAAATGCACCGCTACCGCGATGCCATATACTATATCGACCCAAGCAACCAGAAGCCCAAACGCGAGGTGATTGGCGGTTATGTCCTCTTCCCTGGGAACTATACCAAAGAGGAATTTGAGCATTCTCATTACTACAAATCCATCAAGGAAATCGGCATCGGGGCATTCCCACTGAGGCCGTCGGAGAGCATCACCGTAAATCCTAATGACAGCGCGCAGATGCTGCGATTGCAGATAGAAGAGTGGCTGAACAGAAAGCGGATGCAGAATTATCTGTACAAGAAAGTGTCACCTCAGCATGGGTTGGATTACCAAGACCCAGACGATGTGGTGCTTGTCAACTTTGCCAGCAAAGACAAGCTGGCCAAGATGAAAGAACTTGGATTGTGCTATCTGCGTACTGGCGAAGATGCAGGTTCCATTGTGCTGCATCCAAGGGCATTGAACGCTAAATATGTGATGCTGCACAACGGCACAAACGGCACTTTATTCAAACTAAAAGGTGCCGGACCACGTTTCATGTCGAGAGATGTCTTGCAGAAGAAGGGATTCAACTCTTTGGGACATGACTACTATTTGGTTTATACTTTTGATACCACACAATCGAAAGACTACACGAATGTTACCGCACTTGGCCGAGGCAAAAAGACCACAGCGCCATGGTTTGCTACTTGGGAGGAATTGATGAATAATGACATGACTAAATAATATAGTAAATGGGAATGGCTATTACAATTCAAGACAAGGAGTACCTGCAATGGGTGAAGGATCTTGGCTCGCGCTACTGCAGGAGCCAGATTAAGGCTGCGGTGAGGGTGAACGAGGAGATGCTACGGTTCTATTGGGAACTGGGCAGAGACATTGTCGAGATGCACGTTGAAGAACGTTGGGGTGATAACGTTATTAAGACCTTGTACGAAATGCGCTTCAAACTAGAATCCACCGACACACCAAACCACTGAACATAAAAACATCTGATTATATATGGAATACTACATTATACCAGCACTACCGTTGTCTTACGACTTGGAGACGAAAGAAATATTGAAACAAGTCAACCGTGCCACACGAAAATTGGCAGAACTGAAAGGCGTTGCACAGACTATTCCGAATGAGCAAATCCTAATCAGCAGCCTTACTCTCCAAGAGGCAAGGGACAGTTCTATGGTAGAAAGTATTGTTACTACACATGACGAACTTTACCGCGCAGAATTAGATCCGAATCTTCCTCCTTTCAACGCTGCCACAAAAGAAGTCCTCCATTATAGAGAGGCAATAACGACAGGATTCCGTTTGGTAAGAGGGAAAAATATTCTCACATTGAATGACATCAAACACATCCAGGAGGTTTTGGAGGAAAATACAGCAGGTTTCCGAACAAACCCTGGAACAAAATTGAAGCGGTCGGATGATGTTGTGGTATATGTGCCACCACAAGATGGGCAAGATGTCCTCAGGTATATGACAAACCTTGAGCAGTTCATTAATGATGATGAATTGTGTTCGCTCGACCCACTAATCAAAATGGCCATTATCCATCATCAGTTTGAAAGCATACATCCTTTTTACGACGGTAACGGGCGAACCGGTCGTATCCTCAACATTCTGTACCTTGTTATTAATGGATTGCTAGATTTACCAATACTATATCTTAGTAGGTATATCACTCATAATAAGGGTGATTATTATCGGCTGTTGCAAGCCATTAGGGACAAAAACACCGACAATGCAAAGGAATGGGAAGACTGGATATTATTTATCTTAAAAGGGGTAGAATCCACTGCAGAAGACACTATCACTCTAGTAAAAAGTATTGGAGCGATGATGGATGAATACAAAAGAATACTTCGCCCAGCATTCGGCAAGAAATACAGCCACGACCTTATTAACGGTCTATTCTACCACCCATACACTAAAATTGAGCACGTTGAGAAAAACCTGCAACTATCACGGCAAACTGCAGCAAAGTACCTAGACAAGATTGTGACACTTGGTTTGTTACATAAAGAAAAGATTGGCAAAGAGAATTACTATATTAACACTAAATTGATGGACTTGTTTGTATCATTTGGAGAATTTAATCCATCTGTAACGGCAAACAGCATAGAGTCGGTTCATGTTGAAGAAAATGAAAAAGTATAACATGAGCAGAAGAACGTGTTAAGAAATTCCATTTTTTTTAACACGTTGTTATTGTCAGGTTAAGTTTTTTGAAAAAAACTAACACGAGAAATACATTTCTGACTGACACGACGGTTGGTGGCTAAAATCTCCTAAACACATCCTATGTCAAGAAAAATGTGTACCTTTGCAATTTTAAAATGACCGCAGTTTATGGATGATTTACATACCTCAGCACAGGGACATACCCCCCGCCTGACGGCGGAACCCTCGCAAGGGGGGATAGTGCGCATACAGGAGATGGAGCGGCGGCTGGAGGAGGCGACGACGGCGGTGGGACTGATGGAGAAGGCGTTGGAGCGCTATGAGGCGGCACAGGAGGCGGTGGAGAGGCTCGCCGACTATCTGGATAGCGAGGAGTGGCGACGGGATTTTGCCGACGATGAGAAGGGGCTGCTGCCACAAGACTTGAAACGGGGCGTGCTGAGCGAGGACGGGATTTGGAACCTGCTAGAAAACAATCGGGATCTTGCCTCAAGGATGCAAGAAATAGCTGACAAAATATTGACAAAATGATAATGTTACGAAAACAAATATGCGCAGCTCTGCTGCTGACGGTGATGGGCATACTCGGGAGTACTGGCGTGCAGGGTCAGGTGGAGAACGTACAAGGTGGTACGCGTGAGGGCGTACACGGGAGTACGCCCATACGGGTGGTGGGCTACGGCTTTTACGACTACCACTATGCCACCGACGGGGTGGGCGGAGGTGCCTTGATAGCCGACTGGAGGGTGTCGCAGACCTTCTCTTTGGGCGCAGGCGTGGAATATGCCAGCAGCAACCGTATCGCCGCCAAACTGGGCGGGATGGCAACCCTGCTGACCACAAGCAAGGGCCAACGACTGACGCTGGAGAACAGCTATCTGTGGCGGCATTACCCCTCGCTTGACCGGCAGGAGTTTACCAGCGCACTGCAACTGGGCTGGCGGGCTCGCCACGCAGACTTGCACCTAGGCTTGTGCAACCGCTATAGCGCCCCCTTGGTGCAAAGGTCGGACGGCGGCATGGGCACTGTGTTGGAGCCGATGAATGTGATGTTTGCCATCGAAGGATGGTGGAACAACCAAACTATGCCCCAACAATGGAACGTGGAGCTGCGTTGGAGCAACTACCACGACTTTGTGATAGAGCGCGTGGCAAATTGGTTTTTCAGCGCCAAAGGGTATTACACCCTCAAAGACGAGACGGCACTGATAGCGGAGGTGGGGGTGCACCCCGTGGGGTCGCTCAACCTGACAGCCAGTTACGACGGCTGGTTTATGCACCTTGGGGCAATGAGGAGGTTTTGATTTTAAAAAAATAACTAGAAATACTAGATAAGACTAGAGATACTAGAAATAAGATCATTGTTATGAATGCTAGAATTATCATATTGGCCGCAATGGCACTAATGCTGGGCTCATGCAATAGGTTGGACGTGAAAGGCATGTTCTTCTCAAGCGGCAGCCACACCGAAGACCGCGTGGCCGAATGGCTTGAGTGGAACCAACAGCATGGCGAGAACGTCATCACGGGTGTGCCCGACACATATAGTGTGTATGCCTGCTCGGACATACATCTCGAAGGCGATGCCACAAGGGTGGCGACCGTGCTAGAGCGCGAGAACGCCGACCCGCTGGGGCAGTTCTCCCTCGTGCTGGGCGATATAGCCAACGAGAGCGGCGAGCGTCCCTTCCATCTGTTGGATAGCGTGATAGGCGTAGGCACCGACACCTGCTTCGTCATCCTCGGCAACCACGACATCTACTTCGACTGCGAGCAATATTACAAGCAGTACTTCCACACCTCGACCTACACCGTCACCGTGCAGACGGTGAGCGGCGCAAAAGACCTCTTCATCTTCCTCGACAGCGGCAACGCCACCCATGGCAAGCGCCAACTGGAATGGCTCGAAGAGGTGCTGCAGCACCGCAGCGACTTCCGCCACGTGGTGGTAAGCACCCACACCTGCCTGTTCCGCACTAGCTACAACTACAGCACCACCCCCGCTGCCAACCTGCCCCTAGACGAATACTACCAACTGCTGGACCTAATGGACGAGAACCAAGTCAGCCTGTTCCTCATGGGTCATTTCCACCATCAGGAGGAGCACATGATAGGCCGTGTGCCTTACGTGTTGCTTGACAACCTGAACGAAGACAAAGATACCCCAAGCTACCTAGTGGTGACACTGGGCAACGAGGTGAACTATAAATACTGCGAGCTATAATGAAAAGTAAGGTACTTGCCACAACAATATTGGCGCTCACTGCCATAACGCTGCTATTCTCCTGCGCCAAACAGGGCTACCCCTCGGGCGGCCCCAAGGACGAAACCCCGCCCGTGGTGCTGGGGACCACCCCTCCCAACGGCTCGACCCATTTCGATGCCAAGGAATTCCTCATCTCGTTCAATGAATATGTGCAGGTGAAAAGCGCGGACGAGAACATCTTAGTGTCGCCACCCATGAAGCACAAACCCGAATACACCACCAAGGGTCGCGGCATCTTGGTCAAAATCAAAGATACCCTACAGGAGAACACCACCTACCTCTTCCAATTCAAAAACGGCATTGCCGATTTCAACGAAGGCAATTTGCTGAGCAGCTTTGAGTATGTCTTTTCGACCGGCAGCGTCATCGACAGCATGACCATACGAGGGCGGGTGCTGGATGCTTTCACCAACGAGCCTCGGAAAGAGACGGTTACTGTGGTAGCGTATGCCGAAAAAACCGATGCCGACTCGGCGGTGGCGTTGTTGCCGGCAGGCGACTCTGTGGTAGCGAAGCAACACCCGATGTATATGACCCGCTGCGACAAAGAGGGCAACTTCGAGTTGAACCACCTGCGCGAAGGGCGATACCTGCTGCTCGCTTACGAGGACGGGGACAAAAACCTGCGCCTAGGTGCAGACGAAGCGGTGGCATTTCTCGACACCCTGGTTGCCGCCCAGCGGATGCCCGCACCCCCCGACACCAGCCATCACGACACCACAACCGTAGACAGCACAGCCACACCCGATTCCGCCACCGTGTCCGACACCCTCAAGGTGCAGGACACCCTTCCCCAAGCCCCCGACAGCGTCCTTTCGCCAGCCTCTGGCATTGTGCCAGTCACCCTGCTCATGTCGCAAATCAAGAAAGAGACCCAACGAGTGACCAAAAGCGACTTCACCAAGAAGAGCCAAATCGAGATAATCACCCTATGCCCCACAACCGACAGCCTATCCATCACCCCGCTAAACGGTAGCACTGCCGACCTCTACTATAAGCTCAACCGACTGGGCGACACCCTTCAAGTGTGGACGGCGCGGAAGGACTGCGACTCCATCACCCTCATACTCACCGACACCAACCTCCGCGACACCCTGAAGCTGAAATACCAGGAGAAGAAACCAGGCAAGCCCCAGCCCGTCGCCCTCAAAAGCAAGAGTTCCATCCTGAAAGGGCAGGTGGCACCCACCCATCCATTCTTCGACACCCTCTGGGTAGGCTTTGAGAGCCCGGTTCTCGATACCACCCGTGGCTCTATCGACTCGGCCGTCAGAGTGCTCCACCTCGCCGATAGCAGCATCAGCTATTGCGGCATGCGCCTTGCCCACGACCTCCATCCCTCAGGCAGCATCCGCTCATGGATTGACTTTGAAGGCAAGCCGGGAGAGAAATACTGCTTCACCGTCCTGCCCAACCGCTTCACCGACCTCTACGGCCACACGCATAGCGACTCGCTGCACCTCAACACCGAATTCACCAAGACCGAGAGCTACGGCAACATACAGCTCGACATCACCCTAGAGCAAGTAGCCGACAGCTTGGCCGACACCGTCATTTTCCTCATACAGCTCACCAACGAGAAGGGCGACAAGATACTACAACGCCCAATCACTAAGAGCCAGCGGCTCACCTTCCCCAACCTCAAAGGGGGCAAATACAAATTTCGCGCCATCGTCGACACCGATGGCAACCTAGAATGGACACCTGGCGACTACTGGCTGGGGCGACAACCCGAGCGAGTCATCTTTTTTGAGAAGACCCTCGAACTGCGCGAGAACTGGGATATGGAAGAAAAGTGGGCGATAAAAAATTGAGAATTGAAAACTTATCGAATTGAAAATTGAAAATTGAAAATTGAGAATTGAGAATTTGGCTGCCGCATAAACATTAAACTTTAAACTGTAAACTCTAAACTTTAAACTTCGCTCTAATATTACATATGACTGAATTTTACCAAATAGTCTCTATGTCGCGTCCTTTCAGGACGCTGAATAAAATCAGTCAGATATAGCATAAGAGCGTTAAGAATTAAAAAATAAAAACGCTTCAATCTTGGAAAAGAAACTGTTGTCGGGACTATTCTGGGTGCTACTGCTCAACCTGCTCATCAAACCCTTCTGGTTTTTGGGCATCGAGGTGGGCGTGCAGAACGCCGTTGGTGCCGAGCAATACGGTTTCTACTTCGGTATCTTCAACCTTGCCTATATCTTCAACATATTGCTCGACCTAGGTATCACTAACTTCAACACCCGCAACATCGCCCAACATCCCCACCTCATCAGCAAGCACTTCCCTTACCTGCTATCCATTAAGTTGCTGCTGCTGGCGCTATATATGGTGGTGACATTCAGCACGGGACTGTTGCTCGGATACCACTCGCGGCAATTCTATCTGCTGGCATTCCTTTCCTTCAACCAGTTTCTCAACTCGTTTATCCTCTATCTGCGTAGCAACTTCGAAGGGCTGCTGCTATTCAAGTGGGACAGCGTGATTAGCATCCTCGACCGCGTCATTATGATAGCCATCTGTGGTGCGTTGCTGTGGCTGCCACAACATCCTGCGTTCAAGATTGAATACTTCGTATACGCACAGACTGCTGCCTATCTGCTCACCGCCTTGATGGCACTAACCGTGCTAGTCAGCAAAACAGGCTTCGGCCGACTGCGGCTCTCCCGACCCTTTACGCTCGCCATACTCAAGCAAAGCCTTCCCTTTGCCCTATTGGTACTGCTGATGGCCTCCTACAACAGGCTTGACCCCATTCTGCTACAGAAACTGTCGCCCACTGGATTGGGCGACTACAATGCCGGAATCTATGCTTCCGCTTTCCGCCTACTCGATGTCCTCACTATGGTAACCTACTTGGTCAGTGTCCCCTTGCTGCCCATCTACGCCCGACTCACTAAGTCACCTACCACCGAACTCGCCTCCACCACCCGCATCGTCACCTCGCTGATGCTGGTCTACTCCATCACTGCAGCCATCACCCTCGCCAGCATGGACACCCAACTAATGGAACTCCTCTACACCGACCACATCGATGAGTCTGCCACCGTATTCAGTATACTAGTCTACGGCATCATCCCCATCTCCATGACCTATGTCTTCGGCACCCTGCTCACTGCAGCAGGCCGCCTGCGACAACTCAACACATTTGCGCTCTGCACCCTGGCCATCAACATTCTTATCAATGTTTTTTGCATTCCCCGCTGGGGAGCCTTAGGGTCGGCATGGGCAAGCCTTGTGGCGCAAAGCTTCATGGCCATCACGCAGTTATGGGCAGCCATAAAAATTTTTCACCTCCGCCCATCCTGGGGCTACATACTAAAAATAGTATTCTTTACGTTATCTATAACGAGCTGCACCCTGCTCACGCCATCAGACCATGCCTGGTGGTTGCGACTGACTATAGTCGGCATTGTTGCCCTAGTCTTGGCAGTGTTGCTCAAACTTATTGACATCAACGAACTAAAGACAATTATAAACAACCAAGAACAACAATGAAAAAATCTTACATCTTCCCCGGTCAGGGAGCCCAATTCGTTGGAATGGGCAAAGACCTATACGACAACAACGCCCACTGCCGCGACATGTTTGAGCGCGCCAACGAGATTATCGGCTTCCGCATCACCGACCTCATGTTTGCCGGCACCCCCGAAGACCTGAAGCAGACCAAGGTGACCCAACCCGCCATCTTCCTCCACAGCACCATCCTCGCCGCCTACATGGGCGACGACTTCAAGCCCGACATGGTGGGCGGACACTCCCTCGGTGAGTTCAGTGCACTCGTCGCCGCCGGTGCCATGGCTTTTGAAGATGGCCTGCGCCTAGTCATTGCCCGTGCCAACGCCATGCAAAAGTGCTGCGAACTGCGTCCCTCCACCATGGCCGCCATCGTCAAACTCGACGACAAGACCGTTGAAGACGTCTGCGCCGAGATTACCGCCGCCGGCGAAATCGTCGTCCCGGCCAACTACAACACCACCGGCCAGCTGGTCATCAGCGGCACCGTCGAAGGTGTTGCCAAGGCTTGTGAGAAGTTGAAGGAGCTCAAAGGTCGCGCCCTGCCGCTGGCAGTAGGCGGTGCCTTCCACAGCCCCCTGATGGAGCCTGCACGTGTCGAGTTGGCACAGGCCATCGATGCTACCCAGTTCCACACCCCCATCTGCCCTTGCTATCAGAACGTCTGCGCCCTGCCCGTCAGCGACCCCGAGACCATCAAGCAGAACCTCAACAAGCAGCTCACCGCTCCCGTCCGCTGGACTGCCACAGTGCAGAACATGTTGGCTGACGGTGCCACCGAATTCATCGAAGTCGGCCCCGGCACCGCCCTTCAAGGCATGGTCAAGCGCATCAACCCCGATGTCAACGCGCACTCGGCCTAATTGAAAAGTAAACACTAAAAGGTAAAAACTAAAACCACTCACCTACAATGCCCATAAACTCCTCCCGACCCATGAAACCAACGAAATCCATCAAACCGTTTTTCTTAGTTTTTAGTTTTTACCTTTTAGTTTCCATCACCCTACACGCCCAACTATACGTAGGGCTGCACGGCGGTATCACCCTGCCACAAGGGCTCTATGCCGAATCGCGCATGAGCGACAACGAATGGATGTTCACTTCCGGACACCAACACCAAGGCGGAGCCGGACGAGGTTGGGATGCAGGACTCGACATCAGTTTCGCCATGCCTTTCCATCCCGCCCTCGAGGCAGTGTTTGCTGCCGACTTTATGCAGGGTGGCCCTAATCGCGACGTGCGGGAATACTACGAACTCAGCTACGCCCGCCGCTACAGCCAATGCAGCCTCTATGAGATGAAACTCCCCCGCCTCCGCAACATCACCTTATATCTAGGACTCCGCTACCACTACCCCATTGCCAACGCTATCGAGCTCTACGGCGAGGCGCTTGCCGGAATCAACCACCGCATGATCACCGACTGGATTCTCACCTTCACCAAAGAGCCTTGGACACCCCAAGAAGACCTAGACTATCCCGAGTATAACAACATCGACATCCACTCCTATGCATCGGCCACCACATTCGCCTTTCGCCTAGGGGCGGGCTTCGTCTTCAATAAGAAAGTCACGCTAGGCGCCAGCTTCCAGATGCTGGGCAAAGCCCCTCTGGCGTGGGACCGTACCGTCACCACACGCTACGATGTATACGGTGAAATCAGCGAATACACCGACCGCACCCATACCGACTACACCGACCTTAACCCCACGCTTGTCCTCGTGCAGCTAGGCTACCGCCTCAACCCTTTCAAAGGTGCCCGCCATGTGCAAGACTGGTAATTATGAAGTGGCCTGTGTTTTTGTCACCCGTGACCTGTGACACAAGCGCATTCGTTTCACATGTCACAAAAGTACACAGGTCACTAGTCACAAAAAAACAATCTTCAATTTGATATGAAACACATCTTAGTTCTTAGTTCTTACCTCTTACTTCTATTCGCCGCCATCCCGAGCCAGGCATGCACCAATTTCCTACTTTCGAAAGGCAGCACCACCGATGGCAGCACCATGATCACTTATGCCGCCGACAGCCATACCCGCTATGGCCAACTGCGCTACCACGCTGGCGGCACCCATCAACCGGGCGAAACCGTCAAGCTCTACAACTACGGGAGCCTCAAGTTCCAAATCGAAATCCCGCAGGTGCCCTACACCTACCGTGTAGTGGGTTTCATCAACGAGTGCCAGTTTGCCATGGGCGAGACCACCTGGGGCGGCATCGAACCCCTCTCAAAAGGTAACGCCGAGGGCATCGACTACGGCAACCTCATCTACCTCACCCTCCAGCGCGCCCGCAACTGCCGTGAGGCCATCAAGGTGATGGCCGAACTGGTGGCCACCTACGGCTATGCCGACGGGGGCGAGACCTTCTCCCTCTGCGACCCCGAGGAGGTGTGGCTCTTCGAGATAACCAGCAAGGGCGCTGAGAAAGGTGCCGTGTGGGTGGCGCGTCGTGTGCCCGAAGGCTATGTGAGTGCCCACGCCAACCAAGCCCGCATCACCACCTTCCCACAAGAGCCTGCCCGCTGGAAAAAGAACGACCCACACCCCGCCATCAGCAGCCGCCATCTCAGCCACATTTTTCAACCCGAAGTGGAATGCGTCTACAGCGAGGATGTCATCACCTTTGCCAAGAAGAACGGCTATGCCGCCTACGCAGGAAAACCCAAGCACACCGACGCCGACTTCTCATTCGCCGACACTTACAATCCCCTAACCTTCTCTGGCCTCCGCGCCTGCGAGGCTCGCGTCTACGCCATGTTCAACCGCGTGGCCGATGGCATGAGGCAGTATGAAGCCTTCGCCATGGGCGACCCCACAGCCAAGCGGCTGCCCCTATGGATTCAGCCTAACCATAAGATAAATGTACACGAAGTGATGGAACTGATGCGTGACCACTTCGAAGGCACCCCCATGGACATGACCCAGGACGTGGGCGCAGGCCCCTTCCACTGCCCCTACCGTTGGCGTCCCATGGAGTTTGAGGTCGATGGTAAGAAATACATCCATGAACGTGCCATCTCCACCCAGCAGACCGGCTTCAGCTTTGTTGCCCAATGCCGTCGTTGGCTGCCCAATCCCGTGGGAGGTATCATCTGGTTTGGCGTCGACGATACCTACAGCACCTGCTACTGCCCCATGTTCTGCTGCATCGACAGCGTGCCCCTCTGCTTCCGCGAGGGCAACGGCTCCATGAGCCAGTACTCCCCCACCGCCGCCTTCTGGCTCTTCAACCGCGTCAGCAACTTCTGCTACTTGCGTTACGATGCCATGATCCAAGATGTCCGCACATATCAAAAATCCTATGAAGAAAACTTCATCTCCACCGTCAACATGCTGACCGACAACGCCACCCCTGCTGAGCTCACCCGCCTCAGCCACCGCCTCGCCCAAGAGATGATGAACGGTTGGAACCTTCTCGACCAGCAGTTGCTCACACGCTACATCGATGGCAATATCAAGTATATGAAAGACAACCGTATCGAGACCACCCCCACCGGCGTAGTGCGCTTCCCGCAGCAGCCCCCCTACCCCGACTGGTTCTATCGCCAGATAGTCGACGACCACGGCGACATCCTCCAAGTAAAATAAGCCACAACTTATCAAAAAAAGAGAAAAAACTACTATAAAATAGATTATTTTCCAAAATATTTGTATCTTTGCAATTTGAAACAATAGGTATCCAACCCTATAAATAATTATGTAATATTATGGGAATTAGTATTTTTGCTCTCATTATCGGCGCCATCTTTGTCAACAATGTCGTGTTGGCACAATTCTTAGGTATATGCCCGTTCCTCGGCGTTTCCAAAGACGTGAAAAGCTCACTCGGCATGGGCGGGGCAGTGCTATTCGTCATGCTCCTCGCCACCCTGGTAACCTACCTAATCTACTACTACGTGCTGGTGCCATTCAACTTAGGCTATCTCCAAACCATCGCCTACATCCTAGTCATTGCAGGCCTGGTGCAGATGGTCGAAATCGTCCTCAAGAAAATTGCCCCAGCCCTATACCAAACCCTGGGCGTCTTCCTGCCGCTTATCACCACCAACTGCGCCGTGCTTGGCGTGGCCATATTGGTCATCCAGAAAAACATGAACCTGCTGGAAAGCGTCATCTATGCTGCCAGCATCTCCGTGGGCTTCACCCTCGCACTGGTCATCTTTGCCGGACTTCGCGAACAGATGGATCTCACCGGCACCCCCAAAGGAATGAAAGGTGTCCCCATCGCACTGGTCACCGCCGGCATCCTCGCCATGGCATTCATGGGCTTCAACGGTCTGGTTCCCCTGCCGTAATCTTAGGTAATAATATATTAAGGCATCCGTGTACAGTTATTAAGAGGCTCGCGGATGTCTTTTTTATTTGCTTCTGCCGCAGACCACTTGAAAAGGAGAAAAACAACATAACAAAGGACAAAAAAATCGACAAAAAAAGGGTCAATTTTCTCAAAAATGCCACTAAAAAATACTGAATTTCAGAGGAAAAAGAATCCATACTAAAGAAAAAGTCCATTTTTAACATTTTGAATTTTAACATTTTGTACTACCATTAAGATTTTTTGACATTTTTTTTCTTTCTAGTCGTAGAAAATGTAGTACTTTTGCATCCGATTTGAGAGTGAAAAACACCACCTCAAGCAAACGAAGAAATAATTTTAATAACCTAGTATAGATAACTTTAAAAAATCAAGAAGATGAAAAAAGTAATGTTCCTTATGGCTGTCGCCGGCATGTTCGCCTTTGCAGCTTGCAACAACACCCCCGCTCAGGAGGAAGTTATTGACACCCTTCCCGCTGAAGAGATGGTTGAAGAGACTATCGATACCACCGCTGCCGAGGCTGTCGAAGCTGTTGCTGAAGAAGTTGCCGCTGAAGTTGCTGAATAAGCAGAACAACACACAAAGGATAAGGCTGGCTGTAAAGTCAGCCTTATTTTTTTCCTCTCTTCCAGTACCCTCCTACCTTCCCCCAACCTTCCCTATACCTATTATTCGTTCCTTATTAAAACCAAATCGGTCATTAGGGTTTATGGCAGATTAGTATTTATTTCGAGCAGATTGGCCGCATCGCTGGCGAAGGTGAGAAAGGCATCCTGTGAATGCCTTTCAGCTACGGCGAGACAGGGATGTGGACAAGATGCCGAAAGAAATGCTGATATGGCATAAACAGACCTTAAAAAGCGAGAAAGGATATAAAAGTCGGTCTAATGACCGATTTGGGTTAAACCCAAGGATGAGCCATAGGCACCTCGGCACCAAGGACAAGGCAGTAGGACATCAAACTGACCACACTTTAGACTATCGCAAAACCCACACACAATAAAAAGCGGTTTTGTGAGTTATTTATATATAATAATGTATTTGTAATAGTTCAATCTGAAATAACGAAACCTAAAAACGCTGATATGACCGACACCCAAAAACGCGAAATCGTGTGCAGCGGCATCCGTCCCACCGGCAACCTGCATCTGGGCAACTACTTTGGAGCACTGCGCAACTTTGTACGCATGCAGGAGGAGCACGACTGCTATTTCTTTATTGCCGACTACCACTCGCTGACCACCCACCCCACCCCGGGCAGCATCTACGGCGATGCCAGCAAGATTATGGCGGCCTATCTGGCGGCGGGTCTCGACCCCAACAAGGCAACTATATACCTGCAAAGCGACCTGCCTGAGACTATTGAGCTTTACCTCTTCTTCAACATGAACGCCTATCTGGGCGAGTTAGAGCGCGTCACCAGTTTCAAGGACAAGGTGCGCCAGAACCCCAACAATGTTAACGCAGGCCTGCTGACCTACCCTACCCTGATGGCTGCCGACATCCTCATCCACAAGGCCACCCGCGTGCCTGTGGGCAAAGACCAAGAACAGCACTTGGAGATGACACGCACCTTCGCAGGACGGTTTAACAATATGTATCACGCCGAGGTATTCCCCTTGCCGCAGGCCATCGGTTCTGCCACCGGATTGGTGAAAATTCCCGCCCTCAACGGTGCGGGCAAGATGGGCAAGAGCGAGGGCGAGGCGAGCACTATATTCCTCACCGACGAACCCTCTGTGGTGCGCAAGAAGATCATGAAGGCTAAGAGCGACAGCGGCCCCACGCAGATGAACCAGCAGAAGCCCGAGGAGATTGAGAACCTCTTCCAGCTGCTGCGCGTGGTGTCGACCGAAGAGACGGTGGAGTATTTCGACGACCTCTACAACCGCTGCCAGATACGCTACGGCGACCTGAAGAAACAGCTGGCCGAGGATATGGTGGCATTTGTGGAGCCTATACGCCAGCGCATTATCGAATATCAGGCCGACGATGCCCGCCTGCGCCGTGTGATGGACCAAGGCAAGGAGAAAGCCCACGAGAGCGCCCGCAGAACCCTCGACGAGGTACGCCACGTGATAGGATACCGCAATTGAATTGAGAATTGAAAATTGAAAGTTGAAAGTTGAAAATTCGTTAATCAAAAAATTTACACATTAACACGTTAACACATTCCATTCTCAATTCTCAATTCAATAAAAACAATCGAGCGATCAACTTCATAGTTCATAGTTCTTAAATCTAACTTCAAAAACTTCATAGTTCTTAACTCTTACTTCAAAAAAACTTCATCATGAATACCCAAGTAGTTATTATGGCAGGCGGCATCGGTAGCCGATTCTGGCCGCTGAGCACTCCTGAATACCCAAAACAGTTCATCGATATATTGGGCTGCGGACGCACGCTGATACAGCTGACAGTGGACCGTTTCAAGGGCATCTGCCCTATGTCGAACTTCTGGGTGGTGACCAACGCCGCCTACGTGGACATTGTGCGCCAACAGCTGCCCGACATGCCTGTCGACCACATCCTTGCCGAGCCAGCAGCACGCAACACGGCACCATGTATCGCATGGGCCTGCTGGCGCATCAAGCAGGAGTCGCCCAATGCCAACGTGGTGGTCACACCTGCCGACGCAGTAGTGATGAACCCCGAAGAGTTCCGCCGCGTGATTGCGGGCGCCCTCGCGTTCACCGAAGGAAACAACGCCATTGTCACCGTCGGCATCAAGCCCAACCGTCCCGAAAC
>JAEEGL014423435.1_pt1 | contig 27901 bp, 26 predicted proteins | sample 9134231 | NCBI WGS metagenome assembly JAEEGL01 (sample SAMN16246548, study PRJNA631951) | gut metagenome | biome: gut microbiome; feature: rumen; material: fiber-attached | host: Bos | place: Iran: Karaj | collected 2018-10
ACTTGATGGCGGCCATGTCGTCTGCATTTTTGGAAGCGACGCCACACTGAAGCTCTCAATAAGAATCAACTGAAAAACATTATCTCATGGCCTTATATTCGGACAGTTTTTTTCCGTACTCCTCACCCATGTCGCTCAACGGACTGTCCCGCCTTGAGATGTATCCAATCTGCATTTTTTCGTCCGAATCCAGCTTTATGGCGCAGTAGTCGTTTCCGTTCAGTTCTTCGCAGATAATTCCCGAGCAGAATGTGTAGCCGTTCAGCCCCTTCATCAGATTGAGCAGAGTCGCCCGGTCATTCCCGTGGATTATTTTTTTGTACTCATAGGTGCTGAGGACTTCCTCCGCAAAATAGAAACTATTGTTCATTCCCTGGTCGAATGCGAGGCACGGATAATTTTCAAGGTCCTTCATTGTGACTTTCTTTTTTGACGAAAGCGGATTTGATTTTGCCATGTAGGCGTAGATTTTGCAGTCCATCAGCGGAGTAAAAATCAGGTCGGCCTCAACGAACAGTTTTTCCAGAACCTTCCTGTTGAAGTCGTTCACATACAGAACCCCAATTTCGCTGCGCCGGTTTTTCACGTTCTCGATTATGTCGTTCGTTTTTGTCTCAAGAACCTCAAACTCATAGTTCTCCATTCCAAAATTTTTTACAACCTCCATGAATGCGTTGACGGCAAAAGTGTAGTGCTGCATGGACACCGAAAATTTTTTCTTGGTCTGCTTTTTCAGAACGTATTTTGAGTTCAACAAATCATACTGGTCAAGTACCTGGTTCGCGTAGCCAATAAACTCTATTCCCTCTGGAGTAAGTTTTATTCCCGACTTGGACCTTACAAAAAGCTGCGTCCCGATTTCATCCTCAAGCGAATGGATTGACGCAGTAAGGCTTGGCTGGGAGATGAAAAGTTTTTTCGAGGCCTCGTTCACCGAAGCACAGTTCGCGACGGTCACGGCATATTTCAACTGGATTAAAGTCATTCCGCAATTATAGCATTTCGCGTAAAAAAGATACAGGTCCAAGGTTATAGTCTATGTCTATAACCGATGATAAAAAAAAAGTATATTTTAACCTATGGATTCGGTGGGCAAAATGTGCTATCTTACAGGAAACCTAGGGAACAGATAGGTTAAAAACTTTTTCAATGGGGAGGCAGCAGATGTCACGATCTTTTGATGAACTGAAAAACAACCATCCATGCTTTGGACAGGGGAAAGCCACCACGGGCCGCATACATCTGCCTGTCTGTCCCGGCTGCAATATCTCATGCCGTTTTTGCGAGCGCAGTCTTAACGATACGGAAAACAGACCGGGCGTTACAAACAAGGTCCTTTCCCCGCGCGAAACGGTTCCGCTTATCAAGAGGGCATTGGAAATCAGCCCGGACATCCGTGTTGCTGGAATCGCTGGACCGGGTGACACTCTCGCAAGCAACAACGCCCTTAAAACTTTCAAACTGATTGGAAAAGAATTTCCCGAGCTCATAAAGTGCATGAGCACAAACGGACTACTTCTTTCCGAACGCGCAAAAGAAATCGTTGCGGCGGGTGTGGACAGTCTTACGGTTACGGTCAATGCGGTGGACCCGGAGATTGAGGCAAAGCTTAACGACTACATAATCTACCACGGAAAAAAAATCCCCGGGGTGGAAGGCGCAAAGATTTTGATTGAAAACCAGATTGAGGGAATAAAAAAAATTTCGGCAGCCGGAATTACGGTAAAGGTGAACACCGTCCTTGTTCCGCGCATAAACGGAAGCCACATTGCCGAGATTGCGAAAACTGTTTCTGGGGCGGGCGCAAAAAAATACAACATCATTCCGCTGATTCCAACAGCAAAGCTTGCTGACGAACCGGCCCCTACATGCCAGGAAATCCATGCGGCCAGAAAGGCTGCGTCCGAATATATAGAACTTTTTTTACACTGCAACCATTGCCGCGCGGATGCCGTTGGTGTTCCGGGACGCACAGAGTTTTCAAAAGCCCTGTACGCAAAGTTCGGTGGAGCCGTCGGAGCGGGGGAGAATTTTTCCCATGGCTGATAAAAAATCTTCTATATATAAGGTGGCCGTGGCAAGTACGGACGGAGAGAATGTGGACCAGCATTATGGCCGTGCGGACAGATTTTATGTCTACCGTGTTGACGATGATGTTGGTTATGATTTCGTTGAGATGCGAAAAGTCCAGTCGGGCTGCATTGGCGGAAGCCACAGTGTTTCAAAAATGCGGGAGAGTGTTTTGGGACTAAGTGACTGCCGATATGTGGTTGCGAGCAGAATTGGCGATGGAGCCAGTTCATGTTTGCGGGGACAGGGAATTGTCGCGATGGAATCTCCGGGAACCGTGGACGACGCGATTTTGAAAGTATGGAAATACAATCAGATTCAAAACTTGTTTTAAGAGGAGCAAAAAAATGGGCGAGATAAGACAGATTGCAATTTATGGAAAAGGTGGAATTGGAAAATCAACGACGACACAGAATCTTACTGCGGGACTTGTTGAGCATGGAAAAAAAGTCATGGTTGTTGGATGCGATCCAAAGGCCGACTCAACCCGTCTGCTTCTTGGCGGACTTGCGCAGAAAACAGTTTTGGACACAATCCGTGACGAGGGCGAGAACGTGGAGCTTGACCGCATAATGAGGACCGGTTTTGGCGGAACACGCTGCGTTGAATCCGGTGGACCTGAGCCGGGAGTTGGATGTGCGGGACGCGGAATCATTACTTCTATTAACATGCTTGAAAATCTTGGAGCATATACCGACGATTTGGATTTTGTTTTCTACGACGTTCTTGGTGATGTCGTGTGCGGTGGATTTGCCATGCCGATTCGTGAAGGAAAGGCGAAGGAAATTTACATCGTCGCATCCGGTGAGATGATGGCCCTCTATGCCGCGAACAATATTGCGAAGGGAATCAGCCGTTATGCAAGAACCGGTGGAGTCCGTCTTGGTGGAATCATCTGTAACAGCCGCAACGTTGACCGCGAGCTTGATTTGCTCCGTGCATTTGCGAAGGAACTTGGAACACAGCTTCTGTATTTTGTTCCGCGCGACAATATCGTTCAGCGTGCAGAAATAAACAGAAAGACTGTGATTGAATACAAGCCGGATTCTAACCAGGCTAACGAATATAGAAATCTTGCGCAGGCCGTGATTGACAACCAGATGTTCACAATTCCGACCCCGATGACACAGGAACGCCTTGAACAGATTCTTCTTGAGTACGGTCTCATGGATGCCCTGGAAGATGACTACAGAATTTAAAAAGCGGTAGGGGGAAAGCCTTCCCCCTAGTCTCAAACCTACGGTTTTCGACCTACCCCCTTCACCTAGGGGTGGAACCCCTAAAACCCCATTCTTATAGACAGAGGAGAAAATATTATGGCAAGGATTTATGATTCAATTACGGAACTTGTCGGTCACACACCGCTTGTGGAATTTCATCGTCTTGAAAAAGTGCTTGGCCTTAAGGGACGCATAGCAGGAAAACTTGAATACTTTAATCCGGCTGGTTCACACAAAGACCGTGCCGCGCTTGAAATTATAGAGCAGGCGGAAAGCCGTGGTGAAATCAGCCCGGAAAAAACAACGCTCGTTGAATTTACAAGCGGCAACATGGGAATTGGAATTGCGTCCGTTGCTGCCGCAAAGGGATACAAGTTCAAGGTTGGAATCCAGGAGGGCGTTTCCATTGAGCGCAAAAAACTTTTGGAGGCATACGGCTCGCAGATTGTGAATCCACCGAAAGATTTGATTGCGGGTGTTTTTGAAAAAGGAATCGAGGCGTTCAACGATGTCTACCAGTGGATGCTGGACACAACTCCCGACAGCTGGACCACAAGGCAGCTTTCAAATCCCGACAATGTGGGCGCGCACTACAGGCACACCGGTCCCGAAATCTGGAAGGACACTGACGGAAAGATTGACATTTTTGTTGGCGGAGTTGGAACTGGAGGAAGCACTCATGGCGTCAGCAAATTTTTGAAAGAAAAAAAGCCCGGTGTAAAAGTCGTAATCGCGCAGCCTGACAAAGCTGATGTCGAGCATCCTGTAGTCCAGGGTGTTGAGGATGGAGGTTTCCACGGAATCCACGCGGTGCATGACGAGAACGGTTTGAACCCGATGGCCCCGACAAATTTTAATGCGGATTATGTTGACGAATATGAGACTGTGACTTATGCAGAAACTTTGCGCGCAATCCATCTTCTTGCACATTACGAGGGAATCTTCATCGGAGCTTCAAGCGGAGCGAGTCTTGCGATTGCAATCAAGCAGGCGTTGCGTGATGAGAACAAGGGGAAGCTGATTGTTCCTCTTCTTCCTGACAACGGCGAGCGTTATTTAAGTGAAGATCTCCAGCATGTAAGGCCGGAAGTTGAAAAGAAAGCTGGTTTCTAGGAGAGAATATGGCAATCAATACAAGTAGTTCAAACGTGGCGACCCGTGAGAACAGAATCGGTTCAATAACGGGTTACATCGGAAGTTTAAAAGATTTGGCGGAAAAATCAGAGTGCGGAACTTTGAAAGGATGCTCAAGATGTTTTTCACAGTCCAGCTCATGTCTTTCGGGCTGTGCGCTCGGTCAGCTTTCCGCAATCCGCGACGTGGCGGTTATCCACCATGGACCGGCTGGATGTTCTGTCGCTGCGGCGGGAACTTATTACCTTGACAAAGTGATGGCGAAAAAACGCGGAGTCACAACAAGCACGGTCTATGTCGGAACTGACATGAACGAGCAGGACACGATTTTCGGTTCAGTTGAAAAGCTTCGGGAAATCATTCTTGAAGTTAACAGGCGTTATTCACCTAAGGCGATTTTCGTTACAAGCTCATGCGCAACCGGAATCATCGGAGAGGACATAGACAGTGTTGTCGATGATTTGAAATCCGAAATCAAAGTTCCGATTGTCGCCGTCCACTGCGAGGGATTCAAGTCACGCATCTGGGCGACAGGTTTCGACATTGCTGATCACGCGGTTCTTTCTACAATTGTCCAGCCGCCGAAACAGAAGCGCAACACAATCAACTTCAAGAACTTTTATGAAAGCGCGCGGCCCGAAATCATCGAGATGTTCAAGAACTTTGATTTGGAGCCAATCTTCCTTTACTGCAATTCCACGGTGGAGGAACTTAGCCGCATTTCTGAATCGCTCGCAACGACATGTATCTGCGGAACTCTCGGAAACTATCTCGGTAACGGTCTTGAAGAAAAATACGGTGTGCCTTATGTCCGTTCAATCAATCAGTGCGGTATCGTCGGTTTTGAAACATGGCTCCGTGAAATCGGAAAAGTGACGGGACGCAGCGACAAAATCGAAAAGTACATCGAAGAGCAGCGTGCAATCTACATTCCGCAGATTGAGGAAATCAAAAAAGAATTGAAGGGACTCCGCGCCGTTATCGGTATGGGACCTGGATATACTTTTGAGGTTTCACGTGTGTTGAACGAACTTGGAATCGAAGTTGTGTGGGCGCTTGCATGGCACTACGACAAGAAATATGAAAACGGTGACGTTCCTCCGAGCATGAAATATCTTCTCGAAAACGACATCAACTTTGAGGCGAGCGTTTCCGACCAGCAGAATTATGAGGTGATGAATATTCTTCATAAGTACAAGCCTGATTTGTATCTCTCACGCCATCCTGGTTCAACGGTCTGGGCAATCAAAAACGGAACAAGTGCGGTTTATGTCGCCGATGAGTATATGATTTTCGGTTACAAGCACACGCTTGAATTTGCAAAATCAATTCTTGATGCAATCCATAACAGAAGCTTTGAACAGAATCTTGCAAAGAGAGTCAAGCTTCCGTATACGGATTGGTGGTATAAGCAGAATGTAGACACATTCTTTGAAGGGGAAAAGAAATAATGGCAAAGTTATTGGATAAACAAAGATATAAATGCGCACTTGCTTCCATGCAGACAGTTCAGGCAATCACAAGGGCAATCCCGGTGCTGCATTCTGGACCTGGTTGCGCTCAGAAACTTTCTGACGGAACGGGAAGCTCCGGTTATTTTTCACCGAACATTTTTCCCTGTACGAGCATAAACGAAAAGGACGTTGTTTTCGGCGGAACAAAAAAACTGAAGAGCACGATTGACAATGCACTCAAAGTTATTGACGCGGATTTGTTTGTCGTTCTCACGGGATGCATCCCTGAAATCGTCGGTGATGATTCTGGTGAAGTCGTAAGCAATTTTATTGATGCGCCCAAGCCCGTAATCTATGCGAACACGGCCGGATTCAAGGGAAACAACTACAAAGGACATGAGCAGGTCATTGACGCGATAATAGACCAGTATCTTGAAAAAGCGGATGAGAGTGAAAAAATAGATGGCCTTGTGAACATCTGGGCGGACGTTCCTTATGCAGATTTGTTCTGGCTTGGAAATCTCCGGGAGCTTGAAAAACTTGTTGCGGAGCTTGGACTTAAACCGAACACGATTTTTGGCTACGAACGCGGAATAAAAAACATCGACCTTGTTCCGAAAGCACAGTTCAATCTTCTTGTAAGCCCTTGGGTCGGGTTGAAGAACGTAAAGAAAATGCAGACAAAGCTCGGCATTCCATATCTTCATGTTCCGACTCTTCCTGTCGGTGCGACCGAGACAAGCAAGTTTTTGCGTGAAGTCGGAAAATTTGCGGGAGTTGATTCTGCAAAAGTTGAAAGTACAATCACTGAGCATGAAAAATATTTTTACTATCTGATTGAACGCTATGCAGATTTGTTCCTTGAAAACCGCGTAATCAACAAGCAGTTCTCCGTTGTGGGTGACGCACAGTACACGCTCGCGCTTACAAAATTCCTTGTAAATGATTTGGGACTTTTCCCGGCAAAGCAGTTCATCACGGACGACACTCCGAAAGAATTCCAGAAATCGATTTCCGAAGAATTCAAAAAACTGAATTACGGAATCGAGGCGGAAGTTGAGTTCACGACGGACGGCTACATCATCCACAACCAGATTCGTGAGCATGACTACCACGGTTATCCTCTCGTTCTCGGAAGCTACTACGACAAGGAAATTACGGAAGAACTTAAAGGAAACTTCCTCAATGTGTCCTGGCCTTTCCAGAACAGGGTCGTAATGGATAATTTCTACGCCGGCTACACAGGTGGAATAAGATTGATTGAAGACATCTATTCCGTCGCGGTGCAGAGATTCAATTAAAAAACTTTTTAAAAGCTCCCAAAAACTGGATGCAAAACATTTGTGTTTTTTGGGGGCAATTTTAAACACAAAAAAATTTGAGAATTTATGACAATCCAACAAATCAAATATATTCTTGGCGTTGCCGAAAATGGTTCTCTCAACAAGGCGGCTGAAAAACTTTCTATCTCTCAGCCCTCGCTTACAGCAAGCATTCACGATGCAGAATCTGAACTTGGCTTTGATATTTTTAAGCGCAGTTCCCGTGGTGTAAGTTTAACCGGCAGGGGAGAGAGCTTTGTTTTTGATGCGCGAAAAGTTTACAAAAGTTTTGAAAATCTGCTAAAAAAATACGGGGACAGTGAAGAGAAAACTTTTTCTGTCGCCACGCTTTATTATGCCTTTGCACGAAAAGCCTTTGTGGAAGTGGTCAAAGATTTTTCACCAATGGGCTGGGATTTTGCTTTCCGTGAGATGAAGGCTGTCGATGTTATTGCGGATGTCGCACTCTCAAAAAGCAATATCGGAATATTCTATATGAGCGATTCCAACAAGAACGAAATTTTGAGGAGCCTTGAATCAAACCATCTGGATTTTCATCATTTGACGGAATGTAACGCCTTTGTTTATCTACACAAGAACCATCCTCTTGCCGAAAAAGAATCCATCTCTTTGGATGACCTTTCTGAGTTCCAGTTTGTAACTTTTGATACGGACGACGTTAAATCTTTTTTTTCAGAGGAAGTTTTAAGTCGGCATGAACTAAAAAAACCGATTATGGTTGCCGACAGGGCGACCGAGTTGAATCTCCTGAAAAAACTGAACGGATATACTTTTCTTTCGGGAGTGTCTGGTGAGGATACGAATGAGGAATTCATAACTGTTCCTTTGAAAATCCATGATGGTGTAAAAGGAAGTGCTTTCGAGCTTGGTTATATAACCCAGAAAAATGTTGAGATGAATGATATTTCGCTTGCCTATATCGATGCCATACAGAGAATTTTGGACGCATGATTTTAGTTAGAATTTTTACGGTAAAAAGCTTTTGTACTAACTGGAAGATTTCAATCAATATATTTTATCTATACCTCCAATAAAAAATTTGTATTTCACACGTTTTTTTGATTTCTGTATAATGCGGTAAACCTAGTAAAAAAAGCTGGTAAAAAAAATAGCGAGGTATAGAAAATGAAAAAAAATCTTTTTGAAAAAATCGTAGCAATTTCTGGTGCCGTAGTTATGGCAGTATTTGCGCTTACTTCCTGCGAAGGAAAAAAATCAGGAGGTTCCGGAAGCTCGAAAGTAAAAAAACTTTATGTGGGCGTGGGAAATTCTTACAAGCCCTACTGCTATATCGATGAGAACGGAAAACCTGTTGGATATGAGCTTGAGGTTCTTAAGGCAATTGACGAGCTTCTTCCTGAATATGAATTCGAATTTGAGGCGACAGAATTTGCAAGTCTTTTCTCATCGCTTTCTCAGAAAAAGTATGATGTAATCGCTCAGCAGATTGAATACAATCCTGACCGCGCCGAAAAGTATGAATTCACAAAAGAAACTTACACAACTTTTGTAACATACATAACGGTTCCAGAAAACGTTAGCGGCATCTCTTCCCTTGAGGACTTGGCTGGAAAAACTGCCGTCGAATCTCCAGGAGACAATGGAATCTGGTATCTGGAACAGTTTAATAAAAATCATCCCGGGAAGGAAATTAAAATTGATATTATAAAAGTTTCTACTGATGAATCTGTTGCCGGACTGAACAGCGGAAGATGGGATTTTGCGGTAAGAACAAAGCGCGATGTTGAGGAACTTAACGAAAAATATAATGCCCATCTTAAAGTCGTGGGAGAGCCTATCCAGCAATCAAGCACATATTTTCTTTTCCAGAAAGGAAACGTTGAGCTGCGCGATGCCTTTGATAATGCAATCCGTCAGTTAAAGAGTTCTGGAAAACTAAGACAGATTTCTATTGATGTGATTGGCGGCGACTACACAGAGTCAGAATAAAAAAAAAGGATGCCTCGGAAAAGTCACCGACAAAGATTTTTCCGGGGTTCCAAAACAGGAAAATTATGGTTGATTATTTTAGCTGGGACAGGGTGGCTAGCGCAATAGTACAGGTTCTGCCATGCCTTTGGGTAACGGTGAAAGTTGTTTTCTTCGCCAACTTGACCGGAATCATACTTGGACTTTTAATAAGCGAAGTAAGAATAAAACGTACGCCGGTCTTGTATCAGGTTGTGACTGTTTTTATTTCTTTTATGCGTGGCACTCCGCTTATTGTTCAGCTGATGCTTTCGTATTATTTTGTTCCGAGATTGCTTGGAGTGTTTGGAATTAATGCAGTCCGATGGCCGAAGCTTGTTTTCGCGTATATAGCATACGGTCTGAATCAGGCGGCCTTTGTCGGGGAGATGTTCAGAAGTTCAATAGAGGCGATTCCACCAGGACAGATTGAGGCTGCAAAAAGTTTGGGATTCAAAGGATTGCAAACTTACAGATATGTAATCATTCCACAGATGGTGCGGATTGTGCTGCCTGCATTTGGAAACGATTTTGTAGGACTTTTCCAGGGAACGTCACTTGTGTATCTCCTTGGAATTATGGATGTAATGGGACGGGCAAATGCCGTGGGAACTTTTTCAGGTCATTATCTGGAACCCTATCTTGTGGCCCTTGTAATCTATGTTATTATCAGCCTTATTCTGAATCTGACATTTTCCAGAATTGAGAAACATCTTGAAAAATGGCGATAAGGAGAAAATTATGGAAATTGATTTTGAATGTTTTGCTGACAGCTTTAAAAATGGAATTATCTATATTCCAAATACCCTTAAACTTGTTTTTATTCCGCTTGCTTTAGGTCTGATTTTAGGAACCCTTCTGGCATATATCAGATTTAAGAAAGTAAAAATTGCGAGCCAAATTATTACAGGCTTTGTGACGATTTACCGCGGCATTCCGATTGTCGTTGCGCTGCTTATTTACAATATGATTTTTTTGCTTTTTTACGGAACATGGCAAAATTTTTTTCACTGGAAAACTTCTATTAAAGACATCAACATTATCTGGATAGCAATTTTTGCAATGACAATGGGACAGGTGTGCGCAATGGAGGAGGTGATGAGAAGTTCCCTGCTCTCCATAGACAAAGGGCAATGGGAAGCTGGAAAAAGCATCGGTATGAAAGAATATCAGATTGTCCTTAAGGTGATTATTCCTCAGCTGATTCCGGCGGCGCTTCCTCATCTGACAAATCTGATTCTTGGATGTATAAAGAATTCTTCGGTGGTCGTTGCAATCGGTGTTGTCGATGTTATGGTCGGCTGTACAAAACCAGCGGAAACAACTTATATGTTTTTTGAGGCCTATCTTGCCGCCGCGTTAATTTATTGGATAATAAATATTTTTGTGGAAACGGCCCTACGAAAATATGAAAAATACACAAAGAAATTCAGAAAGGAAATCGGATAACCAAAGTTTAGAATTTTTAGGAGATTTAATATGAATGAATCAGACAATAAAAAAGCGTTGCTAAAAATCAGCAATATAAAAAAGAAATTTGGTCAGAATGAAATTTTGAAAGGCGTTTCGCTTGAAGTAAACAAGGGTGAGGTCGCCGTGATTCTAGGACCGAGCGGTTCAGGAAAAACAACACTTTTGAGAACGATTAATTTTCTGGAAAAGGCTGATTATGGAACAATAGAACTTGGTGGAATTTCTGTTGATTCTGCAAAGCCCTCAAAAAAATCTGTTTTTGAACTGACAAAGAAAACGGCTTTTGTATTTCAAAACTATAATCTAATTTCAAATATGACCGTACTTGAAAATGTTATGGTAGGTCTTACCATTGTCCGTCACATAAATAAAAAGGATGCAGAAAAAATTGCGCGCGAGTCGCTGGAATGGGTAAACCTTTCAAACAGGCTCGATTATTATCCTAGCAAACTTTCGGGAGGACAGCAGCAGCGTGTTGGGATTGCCCGTGCAATTGCATTGAACCCGGATGTCATTCTTTTTGACGAACCTACAAGCGCGCTTGATCCCGAACTTGTTGGAGAAATTTTGCAGCTGATTAAAAAAGTTGCGGAAAGAAAAATCACAATGATTATCGTAACACACGAGATGAATTTTGCAAGGGAAGTGGCGGACAGGGTGTACTTTATGGACGGCGGAGTTGTCGTTGAGCAGGGTACTCCTGATGAAATATTTTTCCGTCCAAAAGAAGAGCGGACCAGAAATTTCCTTTCCCGCTTTGTTTCGCTTGAACCGGAGTACAATATTTAAAATCATCATGGACATGACAGACGGCCGCATAATTCCCATTTTTGTAAAATTCTCGCTACCTCTTTTGTTTGGAAATTTTTTCCAGATTTTATATAGCATGACAGATAGCTGGGTTGTGGGGAACTATGTGGGCAGTCTGTCGCTGGCGGCAATCGGGGCAAGCGGAAACATAATTTTTACAGTGACCGGTTTTTTTAACGGACTTGCAAACGGAGCGGGAGTTGTCGTTTCGCAGGCTTTTGGCGCAAAAGATAAAAAACGTCTTTTAAATACCGTTCACACAGTCTTGATTTCATCTATAGTTTTAGGAACTTTTCTCACAGGATTTGGCATTATAATTTCCCCGCTGATGCTCAGAATGATTAATGTGCCGAATGAAGTTTTTTCCGAGGCTGTTTTATATCTGCAATTTTATTTTTGCGGAGTGATTTTTGTTCTATTTTATAATTTGTGCGCCGGACTTTTACGTGCCACTGGAGATTCAAAAAAGCCATTTTGCATTCTAGTGATCTCTGTAATCCTGAATATAATTCTTGATTTTATTTTTATTCGGGTTTTTAAACTCGGATTGAACGGTGCCGCTTTTGCTACTGTCATTTCCGAAGCATTTTCCGCATCGCTTGCTTTTATTATTTTATCATCTCATCTTAAAAAATTGGGATTAAATTCTGGAGTCAAAATAAAGAAACAATTTTCATCATCCGCATTGGCTTCTGTTTTAAAAATAGGATTACCCAGTGCCATTTCCAGTATGCTTTTGAATTTTTCAAACACATTTATGCAGCGGTATATCAACAAGTTCGGAGCGGACTGCATGGCGGGATGGGCAGTTTACGCACGCTTTGATGAGATTTCGATTCTTGTAATGGTAAGCATCTGCCAGACAGCGATGACCTTCACCGCTCAAAACTATGGGGCCGGAAAAATGGACAGAGTTTACTGCGGAATAAAATCTGCCTGCATCCTGGGAGTGTCGGAGGTAATTATTGTTTCTGGAATTCTAACTGGATTTGCCCCTTTCTTGATTTCAATCTTTAATCCAGAGAAATCGGTTATACAGTATGGAGCGATGTTCGTCCGCGCCTCCGCAAGTTTTTATATTTTCTGTTTCGGCACAATGGTTTTCTGCCAGATTTCTCAGGGACTTGGCTACAGCACGGTTCCGACGATAATCACCTTTTTGGGTTTTGTTGTAATGCGCCAAATCTACCTTTTTGTTGTATCAAGAATTACAGACTCATCGCTGGCTGTTGCGCTTGCTTATCCTTTTTCATGGCCCCCGACACTCGTGTTCGAGGTGATTTATTTGAGACGCAAGTTAAAACTTAATGTCCGCTCATCGTATCCGCATGCCCAGACATAAAGTTAATGAAAGTGCCAACATAAAAATTTCCAAAGTCCTTTTGTGTGGACCTTGAAAAAAATCCAGATTTTCGATTTTGTCTTATATTTAAAACCTATAACGAGCAATAAAAAAGAAGTATAAATAACCTATGGACAAGATAGGTTAATAATATTATAAATATGGAAAAAAGTAATTCACGGTGCTGTAAAAAATTGGGAGAGTAAATATGGATGTGAAGATTGCATTTGCGACAAGCGATGGAAAAAATGTTGATACCCACTTCGGAAAGGCATCCGCATTTCAGATTTATCAGCTTGTGGATGGGACCTTCACTTTTATAGAAGAACGTGTCGTTCCGACCGAATCGAAAACTGCGGAGCAAAATCAAGACTGCGGACAGAAATCTTCATCTGGATGTGGCGATGGTTCCGGTCACGGATGTTCCTGCGGAGGTTCGGAATCTTCTCCCGCGGTGGATTTGCTTCTGGACTGTACGGCGGTGGTCGCGGCTCGATTTGGAAGAAACGTTATCCGTCAGTTTGAGCGTCATGCAATCAGCGTGTTCGATGTGGAAGTGCCGGTGGATGAAGCATTAAAAAAGTTATCAGCATATTACAGCAAATAGGGTGTCTTGAGAATTTATTTTTGAAGGTTCCCGAATCTTTTAAAGGTGTAGATAGGACGCACAAAAAAGCGACTTTTATTTATGCCGGGTTTGCGTTGCAAACTTTATTCGTGCGAGGGTTCAGCATCCTGACGTTCCGCGTCGTAAAGGGGTATTGAAACCGACTGCGATACCTTATGAGAAAATCAGCCCCGATGCACTGTGTCGGAGTTGGCGATTATCAACTACGTGTTCTTAATATTGTGGATACGTTAAAAAAAGCTGTGGGCTTTCGGTTTGACGAATGTGTTCAGACAAGTTTCCCCGGTGATTTTTAGGAGTTCGAAAGTGGCTGTTCAGTATTCAGGAGTTCGAGAAAGCAAGGAAGGTCGCGTCAATGATTTCGGCGGATCTAGTGCAGAGGCGCAGGAAAAATTTGCTGGCAAATGTTTGAAAAGGGCGGACAGAACTTTTTCACAGGGACTTCAGTGCCAACAGATTAACAGCATGGCTTGTCTCATGTCGCTTGAGGATTCAGTTTTTATTTCCCATTCGCCACAGGGATGTGTCGGATGCACGATAATGGCGGTCGATATGTACCGAGTCGGACAGGCGCACCGTGGTGTGAAGGAAATCAAGAATCCAAGAATCATTGTAACGAATCTTGACCAGAAGAGCGTTGTCTTTGGCGGCGAACAAAAATTGCGTGAGTCTGTTCAGAAGGCTGTGGAGCGTTACAATCCGAAAATGATTTTCGTTTATTCTTCATGTGCGTCTGGAATTATCGGTGACGACATTGATACAATCTGTGCGACTCTTGAAGATGAGCATCCGGGTTCGACAATAATTCCAATCCATTGCGAGGGATTTAAATCAAAGATATGTGCGAGCGGATTCGATGCAGCGTTTATCGCAATCAACAAATATATTCTCAAAAAAGAAAAGAAGCCGACGGTTCCGAATCTTGTGAACCTTTTTGCGCCGACGACCGTAAGCTATGCCGACCAGAAGGAAATGGAGCGTATGCTTTCCTTGATTGGCGCGGAGGTAAATTATATTCCGTTCTACAGCTCACTTGAAAAAATTAAGCGCATCCCCCAGGCCGTTGCATCGACTTCAATATGCAAGGTTTTTGCTGACGAGTTTATGAAGACGCTTGAAGAGGATTACGGAATCCCATATTCGCATACCGTCATGCCGATTGGAATTCGCAACACCGACAAATGGTACAGGGGAATTGCGAAGGTCATTGGAAAAGAAAAAGAGGTTGAGGAAATCATTGCGCGCGAACATGAAAGGATTGAGCCTCTTGTCGCAAAAATCAGGGCAAGGCTTGAGGGAAAGCGTGTCTTCATCTGTGGTGGAACCGGAAGAAGTTTTGCAGCCGCAGCTTTGATTGATGATTTCGGAATGAAGCTTGTGGGTCTTGAAACTCCGACATACGATAGCGATGCTCAGATTGATGTGGAATATCTCAACGGAATCCACAAGGACTTCGTGATTGATATAGCGAACATGCAGCCATTCGAACAGGTGAACCTTGTTAAAAAACTCAAGCCTGACGCTTTCATCGGTGTTCCGGAGTGGGCTGCCAAACTTGGAATCCCGACCACGCATGTTCTTGACGGAAAACGCCCGACCATGGGTTATGACGGGCTTCTGTATCTGGGAAACAAAATCGCGGACCAGCTTTCAAATCCGGGATTCAATAAAAAACTTGCGGAGCATGTTAAACTTCCGTACCGTGAATCATGGTACGAAGAGGACGCTTTCAAATACATTGTCGGTGAGTAAGGAGGAGAAGCTATGTCATTTGTAACAGAAAATCCACGTGGCGGATGTGTGCTTGCCGGAATCAATTCTGTTTTGGCGGCGATAGATCATGTGTGTCCAATTCTTCATTCTGGACCGGGATGCTGTATGCAGACAACTGCGGCTGAACAGGGTCAGAGCGGACACAAGCATGCGTGTTTTGTCAGCGGAGTCTCACTTCCTTCGAGCAATATGTTGGAAAAGGAAGTTGTGTTCGGTGGAGTGAACAAACTGCGCACAACAATTCAGGGCGCAATCGATATTATTGATGCGTCGTCCTATTTTGTTCTGACAGGATGCACTGCCGGAATTATTGGCGATGACATTGTGTCCGTCACAGATGAGTTCAACCAGAAAGGCTACAAGGTCTATCCAGTTGAGACACCTGGTTTTGCGGGCGACAGCAATCTTGGTTACGAGGTTGCATGGAATACATTCATCGACAAGGTGATTCAGCCGGCTGAAAAAAAACAGAATGACCTTGTAAATATTTTTGGAATCATTCCGTACCATGATCCATTCTGGAGTGGAACTCTTGAAGAGATTGAGCGTGTGCTTTCAAAACTTGGTCTCCGCGTGAACACATTTTTTACAAAGCATCAGGGCATTGATGTTGTTGAGCATTGTTCCGAGGCGGCGTTGAACATAATCATAAATCCATGGCTGTTCAAGGGACCCGCAAAAAAGTTTGAGGAAAAATTTGGTGTGCCTTCAATCCGTTTTCCTTTTGTACCGGTTGGTGCGAGCGACACGACACGTTTTGTACGCGAGGTTGCGGCATCCCTCAATATTGACAGCGGACTTGTTGAAAAGGTTGTGGCGGAGGAAGAGGATTATGTCTATTCGTATCTCGGGCAGTCAATCGGACAGGTGAGCTGGAAAAGATTTGCTGTCGCGGGAGATGCCTCAAATGCGATTGCGATTACCCGTTACCTTGCGAACGACTACAGTTTTTCGCCGGTGCTTGTTGTTATAACAGAACCAATTTTCCGCCCCGAGGACAAGGAGCGCATCATCAAAAACATAAGCGAGCTTGAATATGCGCAGGCACCGAAAATTGTTTTTGCGAGCGACCAGTGGGAAATCAATCAGGCAATCAGAAATGAGCCGGAGGAAATCACCCTGCTTGTCGGAAGCACAAACGAAAAGGAAGTCGCGCTGGAGAAGGGCATACAGTTTTTGAACGCCACCTTCCCAATAAACGAGCGCCTTATATTTAACAGAACATACGCGGGCTACCGTGGAAGTCTGACATTCACTGAAGATTTATATGACAATTTATAGGAGGTCATAATGAAAAAAATCAAAAACATTTTGTCTGTGGCAACAGTTATTGCCGCTGCGTCTGTATCGGTTCTTCTTTCGTCATGTCAGAAAAAGGAATCTGAATTTGTGTTCAAAATTGGAACCTCAAATTCAGGTCTCTGTTCCGCGCCTCTCCACATTGCCGTGGACAATGGAATCTTTGCCGAGGAATTTGGAAAGGCCGGACTCAAGTTTGAGACTGTCGAAATCAATATGCAGGAGGCCACAACTCTTGTCGTCGCACAAAAAATAGATGCATGTATGGGACTTGCGGGAAGTCTTGTTCCGCAGATGGACAATGGACTTGAAATCAGTTTCTTGAGTGGAGTGCATACCGGCTGTACAAAATTTTATGTGCGCGGTGATTCTCCGTACCAGACTCTCGCCGATCTCCGTGGACAGACAATCGGTTTCCCGGGAGCGCAGGATTCATCCGTGATTGCGTTCCAGAGAAAATTCCAGGACTACGGTTTTGTTCCCTATGGACCGAACGCGGAGTTTAAGGTCGCTGTCTACGGAATGACGGATCTTCCAATTGCCCTTGCGAATGGTGCTGTCGAGGGAGCTGGTCTGCACGACCCTGTTGCCTATATTGCTGAAAAGGATTACGGATTCAGAAAAGTTTTGGACACAACCGAGGATGAAAGATTTTCTCAGGAATATTGCTGCATGACTTATGTTTCAAGCGAGATTGCAAAAAAATATCCCGAGCATACCAAGGCATTTGTCCGTGCAATTTTGAAGGCGAGCGCATTTGTCCAGAAAAATCCAAGGCAGGCCGCCCAGATTCAGATTGACAACAATCAGATGACCGGTGATGTTGAGCAGAACGGATATCTTCTTGCCACATACAACTACACTCCATCGGTGGAGCTTGCAAGAAGAACTGTGCATGATGCTATTGACCAGCTAGTTGATATGGGTGTTATGCAGAATGTAAGCGACAAAGAAAAATTTGTTGAGGACCATTTTGTTCGCTTCGACAACGTTCCGGATTCATACATCTGCAATGACGACGGAACTTTCAGTGAAGCAGGTGTACCAAGTCTAAAAATCGCGAAGAACTAATTTTTGCGAAGGAGAAAACATATATGAGTAAAAACGTTAAAAGAGTTTTAACACTGTTGCTGCCATTTTTTGCGGCTGCAATTTCTGCGCTTCTGTATTTTGCGATTCCAGAAAGCGGAAAACAAAAACAGATGTCATCTCCATACTATATGTGTTTTCTTCTTGCGGCGGTTGTTGTCCTTGCGGTCTGTATTGTCGTTGGATTTTTTGTAAAATCTTTCGGAAACAAATTGCAGGGAAAACTTCCGCTGTACGCGGGAATCATTTTCTTTCTCGCGGCACTGAATATGGTTGTCTGTAAAATGACATTCCTCCCGGTCCTCTATTTTCCGTCGCTCGACAGGGTGTGTGGACTTTTGTGGACGCAGCGGCTGTTCCTTCTGAAGAACCTTGTTTTTTCGCTGGGACTTTTGGTGCAGGGATTTTTGTTCGGACTTGTGACTGGATTTTTTTCCGGGCTTGCGTTGGGCTACAACCGCCACGTTGGTTATTGGCTGAATCCTGTGACAAAATTTTTGGGACCCGTTCCAACTACCGCGTGGATTCCTCTTGCCCTGAGTGTTTTTCCGACGACACATGCCGCGAATGTTTTTTTGATTGCGTTCGCAGTATGGTTCCCGGTGACACTTATGACTGCCAGCGGAATACAGAGCGTGAACAAAACATTCTTTGAGGTCAGCGAGACTCTTGGTGCGAAGACTTTTTTCAAAGTTTTCCGTGTCGCAGTTCCAGCAAGCCTCCCGCAGATTTTTCTTGGACTTTTCTATGGAATAGTCTCTTCATTCGCAACATTGATGGCTGTTGAGATGAATGGAAATTCCGAGGGAATCGGTTGGTACATAAACTGGCAGAAATCAGTCATGCAGTATGATGGCGTGTATGCCGGATTGATAGTCATAGCGGTTTTGTGTTCGCTGATTTTGACATTGCTTTTCAAGGTCCGCGATAAAATTATGGTATGGCAGAAGGGGGTAATCCGATGGTAGGAAATATTCAGATTCAGAATGTAAACAAAAGTTTTGATGAAGTCCACGTGCTGAACAATTTTTCTCTGGACATAGAGCCTGGAAGTTTTGTCTCGCTGATTGGTCCATCCGGATGCGGAAAATCAACTCTGCTCAGGATAATTGGTGGTCTTGAAAAAAGCTATGAGGGAGCGGTTTTCCTTGATGGAGAAAAAATTTCCAAGGCTGGAAGTGACCGTGGTTTTGCGTTCCAGGGTTCAAATCTTTTTCCATGGCTTACCGTAAAAGGCAATGTCGCTTTTGGACTTAAGGCGCGCAAAATCTACAAAGAAAAAAAACAGGACGTGAATGAAATCATAAATCTTGTTGGCCTGAGCGGATTTGAGAATTCCTATCCGCACCAGATTTCTGGTGGAATGCAGCAGAGGGCATCGCTTGCAAGGGCATTGGTCGGGCATCCGAAAGTTCTGCTTCTTGACGAGCCGCTTGGAGCTTTGGATGCGTTCACGAGGATGAACCTGCAGGACGAGATTCTCAGAATCAAAAAAGAAAACAACATGACAATGCTCATGGTCACGCACGATGTTGACGAGGCAATCTACATGAGCGACCGTGTTGTTGTGATGAGCGCACGTCCATCAAAAGTTGAGGCGGTGATTGACATTGAGCTGCCAAAACCGAGGGCAAGAATCCAGGATGCGTTTGCAATCTACCGGAACAAGATTCTGGAGATTCTGAACTACGGTGGAAAAATACCTGAGGTTGAATACACAATTTAAAAAAAACATTTAAAAATTTCAAACCAATAGAAGGAAGTGAGTCTGATGAAAACGGAGACAAAGTGTATACATCTTGAAAAAAGTGACGACGACTGTTGTTGCGGTGGAACAAAAAATCATTATGGGGCAGTGAGTTTCCCAATTTATCAGACTGCTACCTACTCCCATCCGTGTCCCGGGCAGAGCACAGGTTTTGATTACACAAGGCTGCAAAATCCAACAAGGGAGCAGCTAGAAAAAGTTGTTGCCTCGCTTGAGGGCGGAATAGATGCTTTCGCGCTTTCAAGTGGAATGGCGGCGATTTCTCTTCTCATGGAAATCTTTGGTCCGGGCGACCATATAATTGCGGACAGCGATTTGTATGGCGGAACGATAAGGCTCTTCGACAATGTTTCCGCAAAAAATGGAATCAGCTTTACACGTGTCGATTGTGCGTCAACAGATTTGGAGTCGCTTGTCAAACCGAACACACGTGCAATTTATATCGAGACTCCGACAAATCCAATGATGAATATAACGGACATCGCAAAGGTCGCGGAGATTGCGAAACGCCATAATCTTCATCTGATTGTTGACAACACATTCATGTCGCCGTATTTCCAGAATCCACTCACGCTTGGCGCGGACATTGTTGTTCACTCGGGAACAAAATATCTTGCGGGACACAACGACACTCTCGCTGGATTTATTGTCACAAATAATCCAAGCGTCCAGGAGAGGCTCCGTTTTTTGATAAAGACAACCGGGGCGGGGCTTGCTCCTTTTGATTGCTGGCTTGTCCTTCGCGGAATAAAAACTCTTGCCGTTAGAATGGAAAGGGCAGAGGCGAATGCAAAAAAAATTGCCCAGTGGCTCAAGTCCCAGAAATCGGTTGTGCGTGTAATCTATCCAGGACTTCCCGAACATCCGGGGTATGAAATCCAGAAAAAACAGTCACGTGGATTTGGTGCAATGCTTACGTTCCAGACCGACACAAAGGAACGTGCGATTTCAATTCTGGGCAATGTCCATCTGATTCAGTACGCCGAAAGTTTGGGCGGAGTGGAGACCCTCCTCACTTATCCGACAACGCAGACACATGCCGATGTCCCGGAGGAAATCCGTCTTAAAAATGGAATAACGCCCGCCACTTTGCGACTCTCTGTTGGAATAGAAAACGCGGATGATTTGATTGCTGATTTGGAGCAGGCGTTCGCAAAAGATTTCTGAGCGATTGTTGGTTAAATCCAATTTTATAGATGAACAATTTTGTCACATGAGTTCAATGCGGACTCATCGTGGCTTACCATGACAATTGTTTTTCCTTCGTCGGCAAGTTTCCTGAAAATCTGGATGACCGATTCTCCCTGCTCCCTGTCAAGCGATGATGTAGGTTCGTCAGCGAGAATGACGGATGGATTGTTCATCAGCGCACGTGCAATCAGCACACGATGGTTTTCACCACCGGAAAGGTCTGAAGGAAAGCAGTCCGCAAGATGTTTGATTCCAAGACTTTCAAGAAGCAGTTCCGCATTTTTTTCCGAATCATTCTGGACCGTTTTTTTGCCAAGAAAAAATGGAAGACGTACATTGTCCATTACTGTAAGACTGGAAATGAAGCTCTGCTCCTGCGAGACAAATCCAATTTTTTTATTTCTGAATGACGAGCGGTCTTTGTCGTTCAAAGAAAAAATATCCGTTCCCTCAATCAAAATTTTTCCGGAATCAGGTTCCTGTAGTCCAGCGATGATTGAAAGCAGCGTACTTTTTCCCGCACCCGATTTTCCTGCAATTCCAAAAAATTCTCCATCGGAAATTGAGCAGGAAAAACCGTCGAGCACAGTTACAGTTCCTCGTGGCGATTTAAATGATTTTGATATTTTCTCCACAGCTATCATCCAGGACTCCTATTTTGATTCAGAATATACTTCAAGTTTTGAAATCTTGATTGCAGTACGGATTGCGCTCAAAAAACATGCTGCGACAAGCAGGGCGCACGAAATGATTGCAAACAGAATTATAGTTCCAGTGCTGGGCATACAGAACGGCATCGCAATTTTTTGTGAAATTAAAAAGTTGAACGGAAGAAGTATGAGTGCGGAAACAAACACGCCGCATACCGAACCTATCGTTCCAAGAAACAGGGCTTCGGTCATGACGATGCTGCTTAGTGAATGTCGGTCCGCACCCAGCACTCGCAGTATCGAGAATTCCCTTCGCCTTTCAAAGACCGTGAGCGAAAACACAATCGCAAGAACGGCGACGGTTATAAGCAAAAACAGCACGCTTATTGTGTGGAGGAAAAAAACGAACGAATCCATTTTGTCCTTCAGCGTCTGAATAAACTTTCCCTGCTGTATGACCTGCACTCCGTCAACTGTTTCGCGAATCTTTAGTGCGACAGTATCCGCGTTTGATTTTTCATCAATCCGAATGAAGATTGCGCTGGTCTTTTCCTTTACGTTTCCATCCGAGATAAACGCGAATCCTTTTTCAAGTGCGTCGTCGTAAATTTTTCTAACGGTGTCCAGATTTGCAAAAACAGCATTGTCCATGCCCGAACCACTTTTTGCAAGCCGTGCGGAAACCGTGTGGGATTTTGAAAAAAATGAGACAGTGTTTTTTTCGACATTCACATTGTAGCCGGCAAAAATATCTTCTCCGTCGGCATTATATTTTTGAATCCAGGGTTTTATAAGGAAATCGCTTTCCGGGTCGAATCCAATTATCTGGACTGGAAAGTCGCAGCAGCTCTCACTCAGGCTTGTGAGATAGAACTGGCTTGTCACATCCTTCACCCCATCGATATTCCGGACAATGTTTTCTATGTCTTTGTCCATGTAAAAATAATTTGGCTCGCCAGAAAGAAGGACGCTCTCAAGTGTCTGCTCGTAGCCGTTTGGCACAACCATTAAATCCGCACCGACTCTTTCTTTCATGCCGGATATTCCGTTCCTTAAACTGGAGGCAAGGAGAAAACTTCCGAAAAGGACCGCGCTGCAAAGAGCGACAAGGGCTGCCATTGAGAAAGTTCTGAATGGACTTCGCTGCAAATTTTTTATAGCCAGCGTTCTTACGGATAATGATTGTGCCATGGCCGCCTCAGGATTTTTTGTTTGACTTTTTGCTGAGGATGCGCAGGACAAAATCAAGAGCGACCGCAACAAGCGTGAGTGTTCCAAAAACAATAAGAGTTGGTTTTGTCACGGCATTGCACTGCATGGCATGGTTCCCGCACAGACCGATTATTGCTGTTGGAAACAGAATCACTCCGGCGGCATTTATTGCTGTTGCCGCATCTGCTGCGAATGCAAAATCGTTTGACCTTACAAAAAAACGAAGCAGGGAAATCAGCGCGATTCCTATTCCAAGAAAAAGTTCAACCCTTCCGGTCCAAAAGCATTTCATAACTTTTTCGCCAACGGGGCAGACCTTTGCAAATGAGATTGGGGCCAACGCGATTAACGCTCCAAGTGCAAGCAGCACGGCAGAAAAAATGACGTTCTTTTTTTTCATACAGTCACTCCATGAAAATAGTTTTTTTGCTTTTATTATTTTTAAATTTTATTCCCTATTGAATCGGTAGGCAATACATGGTATACTATATTTGTCACCGCAAGTCAAGGACATTCAAAAAAATTCTCATGGCAGGAGTTCAATATGGAATTTGATTTCGACAAAATCACCGACAGGGCAAATACTTTTGCAATAAAATACGACCTTGCAGAAAAGCGAAACAAGCCGAAGGACGCAATCAGTCTGTGGGTTGCCGACATGGATTTTCCGACCGCCCCATGTATTTGCGATGCGCTTCAGGAACGTGCGCTCCATGGCATTTTTGGATACAGCCGCCCGGATGTCCGGTATTATGATGCCGTAAAAAAATGGTTCAGTGAGAGGCATGGTTTTGAAATCCGTGACGAGGAAATTGTGAACACACCCGGAGTTGTTTTTGCTGTTGGTGCCGCTGTACGTGCGTTTACAAAAAGGGGCGACTCCGTTTTAATCCAGAGGCCTGTGTACTATCCCTTTGCGAATGTGATTGCATCCAATGGAAGGCGCGTCGTAAACAATCCCCTTGTCCTGAGAAATGGAAGCTACGTAATTGATTTTGATGATTTTGAAAAAAAGATTACGGAGGAAAATGTCAGGCTGTTTGTCCTTTGCTCGCCGCACAATCCTGGTGGCCGCGTATGGAAAAAAGAGGAGCTGTTGAAAATCAGTGAAATCTGTCTGAGACATGACGTGCTTGTTGTTTCTGATGAAATACATTCGGACATAACATTTGGAAAAAATGTCCACACTGTTTATTCAAATATTTCTGAAGCTGCTGCAGAAAATTCCATCATCTGCACTTCACCGAGCAAGACATTTAATCTTGCGGGACTACAGTTTTCAAACATAATAATCAGGAACAAAAAAATTCGCGACGAATTTCAAAAAGAGATTGACAGGACTGGTTACGACGAGCCAAGCCTGATGGGAATTGTTGCAGCCACAGCCGCATATTCGGAGGGCGGTGAATGGTTCGATGCCGCGAAGGAATATATCTGGCGGAACGTGCTTTTTACTGAAAAATATATTTCGGAGCACTGTCCAAAAATCAGCGTGATGGAGCCGGAGGGGAGCTATCTTGTGTGGCTTGATTTTTCGGCTTTCACTGATTTGAGCGACATTGAAATTTCAAAACGAGTTTTGAATGATGCAAAAGTGTGGCTCGACTACGGACTCATGTTCGGTAGCGAGGGCGAAAAATTTCAGCGCATAAATGTTGCAACGCCAAGACGGATTTTGGAGGAAGCGCTCTCTAGGATTTGCAAAGAATTTTCCCGCTGAACGACACGATTGGCGTAAAGTTTCCAAGCGATATTGTCTCTCCTGAAAGCTCCGGAAAGCTGCATGACACATTTGAAATCACAAGGCTCGGGGTATCGTCGAGCGTGAATGTTCCCTCAAGTTTTTCATAGGTCAGGGCCATGTCTATCATTTTTTTTGCGGTCGGGATTTCCGGTGCGCTGTGGTTTCTTTGTATGTACAGTTCGTAGTAGAATGCCTCCGCCACAACTTCTGTTTCGTTGTCCCACAGGATTTGTTCAATCATTGTCTTGTAGTAGTCAACAACCTCGTCCACCGGTTCGTTTATGTCGTAGTAGTGCATGACCGTCGCGTAAAAATTGTTTCCGCTTGTGGATGGATTTCCGATATAGTATTCCCCGTTTGTCTCGAACAAAAACGGAATGTTGTTTTCAAAATCGTTCAGAACGTTGTCGCCGGATTTAAAAAATGATGATGAGCATGTGAGATTTGAAAACACCTGGTCCATTGTCACATTTCCGTCGTCGTCGATTGTGTACTTGAATCTGTGCATGTCGTTGAATTTTTTTTGTGTCGCGCGCAGAAACATGTCTCGCTGCAAGGTTATATAATTTTCGACCCGCCGAGAAAGAATATTGTTGACGGCCTCCTCGTAGTTTGTGAAGGCATAGTTGTATTCTCTGATGCCATAATCATAAATCCAGTGTACATCCTCCCGGGATTTTGGAACTGCGAGCGCAATAATTTCATCGAACTTTTGGCGGATTGCAGCACTGTCGCCTGCCAGAGTGTGCATGTTGTTGTCCGCGTCGTAAATCTCCGAGAACCTTACCGCAATCTCTCCGTCGATGTATTTGTAGTAGCCCTTCGCCTCGATGGAGCCGCTTGAATTGTAGACTGTCATTGTATCCCTGTCGAACACAACAGTTTCTCCGCCACTGCTCTGATATGTCCCAAATGCAATTCTTTTTCCGGCGTTTTCCGTGACGGTCATCTTGCATGCGGAGGCAATCAAAGTGAGCGCGGAGACAAAAACAAGCCTGCTAATCTTTTTTGACATAATGAACCCCATAAACTTTCTCATCTATTTCACAAAATCGTAGCCCGCATCCTTGATTGCATTTTCAAAATCGGATTCAGGAATGTCCTTTGTGATTTTTACCGTCGCAATATTTTTGTTATGGTCCGCAACGGCAGATTCAACTCCGTCAATTTTTTCAAGGGCCTCCCTGACATGTCTTTCGCAGTTCGGACACATCATGCCGTTGATTTTCAATGTCTTTTCCATGGTCGCCATAGTGTTCTCCTTTGTATGTTTATTTTCTTGAATTGATTTATCCAATTTTTTGTCTGATTTTTTGTTGCCGATTTTAAACAGGTTCAGCCTGAGCGCATTCATCACGACACAGAAACTTGAAAGCCCCATCGCCGCAGCTCCGAACATTGGGTTCATGTCAAGTCCCAGCCAACTATGGTACGCACCCGCCGCGACGGGAATCAAAATTATGTTGTAGAAAAATGCCCAGAAAAGATTTTCCTTTATATTTGTCAAAGTCCTCCGGCTCAGTCTGATTGCGGAAACAACATCGCTTAGCCTGCTTTTCATAAGGACGACATCCGCGGCATCTATTGCGACATCGGTTCCGGCTCCAATTGCCATTCCTGTGTCCGCTGTTGTCAACGCCGGTGCATCGTTTATTCCGTCACCGACCATGCAGACCCTGGATTTCTCCTTGAACCGCCTCACGATTTTTTCTTTTTCATCTGGAAGCACACCTGCAAAGATTTCATCCACAGCGACCTTTCCGCCAATCGCCTTTGCTGTGCGCTCGTTGTCGCCGGTAAGCATTGCAACGTGGATTCCCATGTCCCTGAGTTCCGCAACAGCATTTGGGCTTTCTTCCTTTATTGTGTCGGCCACCGCGATTATACCAAGCAGCTTTCCCTCCTCCGAAAAAAAGATTGGGGTCTTTCCTTCAAGGCTCAGCTCCTCGGCTTTTTTTTGCGAATGTTCGTTTACGGAATTGGGGGCGACGGTCTGGATGTATTTTAGATTTCCGCCATCGATTTTTTTTCCATCAAGAATTGCGGTCAAACCTTTACCCGGTATGGCTATGAACGAATCCACGTTTTTTGTTTCCAGATTTTCTTCGCGGGCCTTGTCTGTTATCGCAATGGCAAGCGGATGTTCGCTTTTTGATTCAAGGGACGCGGCCTTCTGCAAAAAGATTTTTTCATCAATTTCGTTTGCGAATATGTCGGTGACTGTCGGTTCGCCCTTTGTGATTGTTCCTGTCTTGTCAAGCACGACGACCTTTGTTTTTCCCGCATTCTCCAGAGCTTCCGAAGTTTTAAAGAGGATTCCGTTTTTCGCTCCCACACCGTTTCCGACCATTATTGCAACGGGGGTCGCAAGTCCAAGTGCGCATGGACAGCTCACAACCAGGACAGAAATTGCATGTCCAAGGCTGAATGAAAATTCCGCGCCGGTCAAAATCCACACGATGAATGTCACTACCGCAATGCCCATCACCGCCGGAACAAATATGCCGGAAACCTTGTCCGCTATTTTTGCGACCGGAGCCTTTGTTGCCGCCGCATCGCTTATCATCTGTATAATCTGTGAAAGGGTGGTGTCGTTTCCAACTCTGGTCGCGGTGCATTTTATAAATCCCGACTGGTTGATTGTTGCGGCGGAAACACTGTCCCCGACTGTCTTGTCCACCGGAACCGATTCTCCCGTAAGCGCAGACTCATTTACCGCGCTTTCGCCTTCGACAATGGTTCCGTCCACCGGGATTGATTCGCCGGGGCGCACGACAAATGTGTCACCGGTCTTTACTTCTTCGACAGGAACGTTGATTTCTTTTTCGTCCCGGATAATTGTCGCGGTCTTTGGTGCGAGCTTCATCAATGACTTGAGCGCATCGGTGGTCCTTCCTTTTGAAATGGACTCCAGAAGTTTTCCGACCGTAATCAATGTGACAATCATTGCCGCGCTTTCAAAATAGAGGCCATGGATATAGTGCATGGCGGTCTCCCTGTCACATGCTGTTGCCGCAAAAAGCATGGCCACGCTGTAGACAAAGGACACTCCCGAACCCATCGCCACAAGACTGTCCATGTTCGGTGCGCGGTGGACCAGGGCCTTGAATCCGCTTACAAAAAACTTTTTGTTGATGACAAGCACTATGGAAGAGAGAATCATTTCGGCCATTCCAAGTGCGAGTGGATTTCCTCCATTGCCTGTGAAAAAATCTGGGAGCGGCCAGTTCCACATTCTGTGTCCCATGCTGAAGTACATCAGGACCAAAAGAAATGCGATAGACGAAATCAACCTTTTTTTCAGGACGGGGGCCTCGGTGTTTTTCAAAAGTTCCTCATTCTGCTTGGCTGATTCCACCGTGGATTTTTTTTGTGATTTTCCGTCCAGAGATTTTGCGCCATATCCGGCTTTGCTGACTGCGGCGATAATTTCCGTTGGACTTGCATTGCCCTCCACACCCATGGAATTTGTCAGAAGGCTCACGGTACATGACGAAACCCCGGGGACTTTTGAGACTGCTTTTTCAACTCTGGCGACACAAGCGGAACATGACATTCCGCTTATGGCATATTTTTCCATCCGTTGTTACCTCATCAACTTCTGCAGGGCGTTGAGAAGTTCATCAATGACTTCCTCGTTTCCAGTCTTTATGTCATCGAGCATACAGGTTCTGATGTGGTTGGAAATCAGGACCTTGTTGAACGAGTTGAGAGCGGCGTTCACTGCGGAAAT
>JAEEGL016390604.1_pt1 | contig 27901 bp, 26 predicted proteins | sample 9134231 | NCBI WGS metagenome assembly JAEEGL01 (sample SAMN16246548, study PRJNA631951) | gut metagenome | biome: gut microbiome; feature: rumen; material: fiber-attached | host: Bos | place: Iran: Karaj | collected 2018-10
GACGGCGGAGAAGGTGGGGCGGAAGTATGCCGTCGCCCTCTCGGCGGGAACGGCGGCGCTGCATCTGGCGATCAAGCTCTGCGGTGAGGCAATCTACGGGAAGCCCAGGATCGGCCAAGGCACGCTGGAGGGGCGAAGGGTTTTCGCGTCGGATATGACTTTCGACGCGACGGACAATCCGATCTGCTATGAAGGCGGGGAGCCGGTCTTCATCGACACAGAGCGGGACACCTGGAATATGGACCCAGCGGCGTTGGAGAAGGCTTTCGAGCTCTACCCGGATGTGAGGCTCATCGTGGTAGCACATCTGTACGGGACTCCCGGGAAAATCGACGATATCAAGGCCATTGCAGACAGACACGGCGCGCTGATCGTAGAGGACGCGGCGGAATCCTTCTGCGCTACATATAAGGGTGTCCAGACCGGATGCTTCGGTGACGTCGGGATCGTCAGCTGGAACGGCAACAACGTCTTTCATACGGTTCTCCATGCGCGATGTTGTACTAGATTGACTAAAATAGCGGCTTGAAAAAGACTGAAATCGACCATTTCTTTGTGCAAGTTGCACATAAGGCGCTCTCTGAGCAGATAATATGTACATTACATATTTGGAAACGCATTCTTGACCGCCTGAAGAACTGGTTATGACTATTTCCGTTGAAGGATATGTAAGAGTATCTCGAAGAGTCAAGTTGGGTCAAGAAGAATGATACTTCCATATTTAAGAAGCCAGTAATGATAAAACCAGATGAACAAGCTTTTTTGAAACGCCAATGAAAGCGTCTTGAAGAAGCCGTAATGAAAAAACGGAGAAGATGAGCGTATTCAAGAGAGGAGTTGGATAGAAAATAGAAACCAGAGCGTATTCAAGAGTTCGGTAATGATGAAAAGAAAAAGAAAAGTGTTTCGTACTGTTTTTTGACATAGAGGTTGAACGATGGATTTAACGGACTACAAGGTGAGCGCTATCAAATATCCGCATGGTGAATACCGCTTGGGAACCCCTGTGGAAATTATGGACGAAGGCTCATTTTATAGAATAGATGGAACGCGCATTTTAGATAAACACAAGATCAAGTCCACTACGGTAAACGGTAACGAATTGACCATAGTCATGACGGATAAGACGGTAGTTTTGGAGACGAATACAGGATTGGTAACGTAAATAGCTTTTTCGTCTATTCAATTCTGCAAATCAGAGGTTTGTACAACAAAGGTGAAGAAGTTTTTTCATACGAGGAGACTAATAAAAAATGAGTGAAGTTACTACAAAGCGTGTTATTTCTTTTAGTCCGCCCGATATTTCCGAACTTGAAATTGCGGAAGTAGCTGAAGCTTTGCGCTCCGGCTGGATTACCACTGGTCCGCGCACAAAAATGCTGGAGTGTCGTCTCGCTGCTTATATTGAGACCGGAAAAACAGATGTGGACTGTACCACCAAGGAAGCTATTGCCAAGTACAGTCAGAAGGTCGTGTGTTTGAACTCCGCGACTGCGGCGGAAGAACTGAACCTCCGTATCCTCGGTATTAAAGAGGGCGACGAAGTAATCGTCCCCGCCTATACATATACAGCCTCTGCTTCTGCCGCTGTCCACTGCGGTGCAACGATCAAGTTTGTTGACATCCAGAAGGACGGCGATCCTGTTACCCACATGCCTGAGATGGACTATGACGTACTGGAAGCGGCCATAGGCCCTAAGACCAAAGCGATCATCCCGGTGGATCTCGGTGGCATCGTTTGTGACTATGATTGGATCTTCGATATCGTGGAGAGGAAGAAGAGCCTCTTTAATCCCGTGGAATCCGATGGTACTCCCCTGGGTGACCTCTCCTCTCGTATCCAGAAGGCCATCGGTCGTGTAGCGGTTGTGTGTGACGCTGCTCACGCGCTCGGAGCAAGCCGTGTAGTGGGTGGAGCGAAGAAGTATGTCGGTTCGATAGCTGATTTTACTAGTTTCAGCTTCCATGCAGTAAAAAATTTTACTACAGCCGAGGGAGGAGCCAGCACTTGGCGTAGTCTGCCGGGGATTGACAACGCAGAAATCTACAAGATGTTTCAGCTACTCTCCCTCCACGGCCAGAACAAAGACGCTCTTGCGAAGACCAAGATCGGTGCTTGGGAGTATGACATCATTGGGCCTTGGTATAAGTGCAACATGACCGACATCATGGCTGCAATAGGATTACGGCAGCTTGACCGATATCTGGGGATGCTGGAGCGCCGGGAAATCATGATGAAGCGGTATGATGCGATTTGTGATGAGCTGGGGATCAGCCACATGATTCATCACACTGAGAACATGGACAGTTCCAACCACCTGTACTTGATAAGGATTCCGGGAATTGATGTTGAAACCAGGAATTTGATCATCGAGAAGATGGCGGAGTGCGGTATAGCTACTAATGTCCACTATAAGCCTCTTCCGATGATGACGGCATATGGGAAGGACTGTAGTGGGTATCCGAATAGCTATGACTATTATCACAACCTGATTACGCTGCCTTTCCACACGTTACTGAGCGATGAGGACGTGGAATATGTGTGTGAAGTACTGAAAGAGACGATTACTGAGGTCAAGGGAAAATGACGTTCGAGGAGTACTGGGCGGAGATTGAGAGTCTGAACGTTCTGCCTGGGATGGCCATATAGCAGTTGCCATCTTCGCTCTCCGCAATCACAAAGAAAAAACTATTGAAGAAAAGACTAGAAGAGACAGCAGAACTGTTGAATATAGCTATAGATGAAGTCAATCATGGTTCGGTAAAGAGTATTGATTCGTTGATTCGAAGTAGACTGTGACGAGTAATTGCATTTTATTCACAAATAGGAGTTGAAGGTGATTATTTAGCTCGTCCTGATATTATATAGAGAGGACTATTGATTCAATGAATAAACGAGTTTTAGTGATAGCCGCTCATCCAGACGATGAGCTATTAGGATGTGGAGCAACTGTGGCTCTTCACACTTCCCGTAGTGACCGTGTTCGGTCAATCATCCTCTGTGAAGGTGAAACGATGCGAGGGCAAGATGGAAGTGGAAAACGCTCGGCGACGGAGGAAGCAGCGAGAATTCTTGGGGTTGAATCAGTTGTTTTAGTTGGCCTTCCGGATCAGCATCTCGACACATTACCTATTGTTGATGTAATAACTCCTATTGAAAAAGCTGTTCAAGAATTTGAGCCTAACATTATCTATGTTCATAGTGGAAGCGATATCAACAAGGATCACCAGGTGGTGTTTGAAGCTGCTCTCGTAGCACTTAGACCTAAGAATGAATTTATAGAGGAGATATATAGCTTTTATACCGTAGGTGCAACAGAGTGGGGTTACCCACGGTCTTTCAGTCCTGACACATGGGTAGGATTTAATGAGACAATATTGAAACAGAAACTTGATGCCTTTTCTCATTATGAGACTGAGTTGTGTGACTACCCGCATCCAAGATCCTTGAAAGCGATTGAGAATCTAGTTGCTATGATGGGTAATCAATGCTGCATGGAATATGCAGAGGCGTTTGAAACAATAAGACGAACGAGGCGCATGTAATCGCTATTCTATAAATCTATTGGAGGAGAACTGGAGAATGAGCATAGAAAATAAGGTAATAGTATTTAGCTTGGAGCATTACAACCCTTTGGGATTGATAAGAAGTTTAGGAGAAAACGGAATTGACCCTATCTATATTGCTGTTAAACGACGTGGTGATATAACTTCGAGAAGTAAATACATTAGTGTCTGCCATAAGGTTAACTCCATTGAGGAGGGATATAGCCTTATGATAGAAAAGTATGGAAATGAGCCAGTACCTCCTTATGTAATTGTCTCAGATGATGATATTCTTGAATATCTTGATCTTCGTTATGAAGAATTAAAGAATAAATTCATTTGTTTCAATGCGGGTACGGCTGGAAGAATATGCAAATATATGGATAAGAAAGAAATATTGGATCTTGCAAAAAAGCATGGATTCAATGTAATTGATTCATGGGTTGCAAAAAAAGGAGAAATACCTGTAAACCTGGAATACCCGATTATAACAAAGGATATAAACCCTAATTCCGGTAGTTGGAAATCCGACGTATTTATCTGCCAGAATGAGGACGAACTGAAAAAAGCTTATGAAAGTATTGTTAGTCCGGTGATTCTTATCCAGAAGTTTATCGATAAGAAGAATGAACTTGCTTTAGAGGGATTTACGGTAGGCCGCGGAAAAGAAATGCTTATAGTCACGGCGATGACATGGAAGTATCTAATTCAAGGATACTATAGTCCATACCACAATGTGACTATGTTTCGAGACGAAGAGATGAAAAAGAAACTCGAATCCATGTTCGAGGAAATCGGGTTCGACGGGATATTTGAGGTCGAGTTTATTATCGACCAAGATGGGACACCGTATTTCTTGGAAATCAATTTCAGGGCATCTGCTTGGAACTATACTGGGTCTTGTGCAGGAATGCCTTTATCCTATTTGTGGGTCAAGTCAATGGATGCAGGTCATATCGACCCTGCGGACGATAAAGAGTTTGAAGACTTCACATCCATGTCCGAAGTAATTGATTTCGGAAAGAGAGTAGATTCTGGAGTAATAACGCTTCCAGAGTGGCTAAAGGATTTTAAGGAAACTAAATGCACATATTACTATAACAAGGATGACATTGAACCATTCCTTGCACTGAAAGAATACTGGGAAAATCTAAAATGACTTGTTGGCGTAGTTTCAGCGCAAAATAATAAGAAAGAGGAAAATGGTATGAAACTCTATGACAGACTCGTTAATAAGCAAGAATCTTTGGCTCTTGTAGGTCTTGGTTACGTTGGTATGCCTATTGCGCATGCTTTCGCCAAGAAGGGTCTGAATGTTATTGGATTCGATCTTAACGCCGCAAAGATTGAGCTGTATAAATCCGGCATTGATCCGACTAAAGAAGTTGGAGATGAGGAGATTAAGAAGACCAAGATCCATTTCACGTCGGATGAGACCGAGCTGAAGAAGGCCAAATTCATCATCGTCGCTGTTCCAACCCCTGTGAATACTGATCACACCCCGGACTTGACTCCAGTAATCGGAGCCTCTGAGATCGTCGGCAGGAATCTTACTCCAGGTTCAATCGTAGTCTACGAGTCTACTGTCTATCCTGGCTGCACGGAAGATGTCTGCATCCCAATTCTGGAGAAGCAGAGTGGATTGAAATGCGGTGTTGACTTCAAGATCGGTTATAGCCCAGAGCGCATAAATCCTGGTGACAAGGTACACAGGCTTGAGAACATCCACAAGATCGTCTCTGGTATTGACGAAGAGTCTCTCCAGGAAATCAAAGCTGTGTATGACCTTGTAATCGAAGTCGGTACTCATCCAGTCTCCAACCTTCGTACTGCTGAAGCCGTCAAGGTTGTAGAGAATAGCCAGCGCGACATCAACATTGCATTCATGAATGAACTGGCCATGGTATTTGACCGCATGGATATTGACACCAATGAAGTCGTTGATGGTATGAACACCAAATGGAATGCACTGGGCTTCAGACCCGGCCTGGTCGGTGGCCACTGCATTGGTGTTGATCCCTATTACTTCACATATGAAGCTGAAAAGCTGGGCTATCACAGCCAGATAATCCTCAACGGAAGAATAGTCAACGACTCCATGGGAGCTTTTGTAGCGGACAAGGCTGTCAAAAAGATGATTGAAGCTGGTCAGGCGCCGAAGAAGAGCAAGGTTGTGATCCTTGGTCTGACATTTAAGGAAAATTGCCCGGATACACGCAATTCTAAAGTTGACGATATCATCAAGCAACTTAACACCTATGGCATCGAGCCCACTGTGGTTGATCCATGGGCATCAGAGCGTGACGCGATGCATGAATACGGTGTGACGCTTACCCCCATCGAAAAAGTCTCTGACGCTGATTGCGTGATTGTCGCTGTTGCTCATAATGAGTTTAAGGCTCTCTCACTCGATGAAATCAAGAAGCTGTTCAAGGCTGGAGATGACTCTGAGAAGGTTCTCATCGATGTCAAGGGCCTGTATAAGGTCGAAGATCTGAAAGCATCTGGTATGCAGTGGTGGCGTCTGTAAAGCCAAACTAATCTCAGTACATGCGCAGTACATGTATTGCGTAAGTACAGGGATTAGCTTTTAAGAGCTTTATCCCTTACATCTTTAATTGATGAAAGGATAAAGAAGATGAACTTTGAAACACTGTATGGCAGACTGATCGCCGGAGAAGAAAAACTCGCCCTTATCGGCCTTGGATACGTCGGAATGCCGATTGCCGTGGAGTTTGCCAAGCATGTAAAGGTAATTGGTTTCAACCACAACGAGAAACGGATAGGTCAGTATAAGGCAGGTATCGATCCGACCCATGAGGTTGGAGATGAGGCCATTAGGCAAGACCACAGTTGATTTTACGTCGGATGAGACACGGTTGCGTGAAGCCTAGTTCCTGATCGTTGCCGTTCCTACTCCGATCAACACTGACCATACCCCTGATCTGGAGCCGGTTGAGAATGCCAGCCGCATTGTTGGCCGGAATCTTGTGCCGGGTTCTATCGTAGTTTACGAGAGCACTGTGTATCCCGGAGTGACAGAGGATATCTGCATCCCAATCCTGGAGAAAGAGTCTGGCCTAAAATGTGGCGTAGACTTTAAGATTGGATATTCTCCTGAACGCATCAATCCTGGCGACAAGATTCACACGCTTACCACGATCCGCAAGATCGTCTCTGGTATGGACCAGATGACGTGCAAGGTAATCAAGCAAGTCTACGATATCGTCATAGCTGCGGGAACCTACCCTGTGAGCAACATCCGCACAGCAGAGGCTGTAAAGGTAGTTGAGAACAGCCAGCGGGACATCAACATTGCCTTCATGAATGAGCTGGCGATGGTTTTTGACAAAATGGGTATTGATACCAACAAAGTCGTAGATGGTATGAATACCAAATGGAACGCTCTTGATTTCCGCCCAGGTCTTGTCGGTGGACATTGCATCGGTGTTGATCCATACTATTTCACTTACGAAGCGGAGAAGCTCGGTTACCACAGCCGGATTATTCTCAACGGTCGGATTGTGAACGACTCTATGGGTGCATATGTTGCTGATAAGGCTGTTCATAAGATGATTGAGGCCGGTCAGGCTCCTAAGAAGAGCAAGGTTGTCATCTTGGGTCTGACCTTCAAGGAGAACTGCCCTGACTGCCGGAACAGTAAGGTGGCTGACATCATTGGAAGGCTTAACGAGTATGGTATCGAGCCGGAAGTCGTTGACCCCTGGGCTGATTCTGAGGTGGCAAAGCATGAATACGGAGTCGATCTGGTAAAGCCTGAGGATGTTCATGATGCTGACTGCGTGATTGTGGCTGTAGCTCACGATGAGTTCAAAAGTTTAAGTCTGAACAATATTTTGAAGTTGTTTAAGGCTGGAGATGGCTCGGATAAAGTTCTTATAGATGTAAAAAGTATTTATAAGATTGAAGATCTTCTTAAGGTATCTGGAATACAGTGGTGGAGACTTTAATATCAGCAAGCACTGAAACGATTTATTTCACAGATATACTTAGATGTCTTAAACTTTGGATTCTCTTATAAAGCACAGTTATACCAGTGATTAATGTGCTTTTTGGCGAACGTAGATATTATTGGCCGGTTGCTTTGGTTTTTCAATGTGTTTCATAAAGGTATTCCTTGAAACAAGCAAAACTCAACTAGGGTAAGTATTCATATTTGGAGGCTCCCATGTATAGAAAATTCATAAAAAGAATTATAGATTTTCTATTAGCACTTGTTGCTAGTCCATTTATTATCATAGTCATCTGCGTTATAGGACCACTAATTTGGTTGGAAGATAAAGGCTCGATTTTTTACATAGCAATACGTCGTGGAAAAAACTACAAAGAGTTCTCAATGTATAAATTGAGATCGATGAAAATGAATGCTCCGAAAATTAAAAACAAGGATGGGTCAACCTATTGCGGAGAAAACGATGAAAGGTTGACGAAAATAGGAAAGTTTATCCGAAAGACCAGTATTGATGAACTACCACAGGTCTTCAATATCCTAAAAGGGGATATGAGCATTATTGGTCCAAGACCTTATTTGGCAACAACAAAAGTGAACTTGAAAGATTTGCCTAAGGATTATCAAATTCGCGCATCAGTGAGGCCTGGTCTTACTGGATATGAAGAGGCATATTATCGAAACACAAAAACAGTGGAAGAAACGAGAGCACTTGACGTTTATTATGTAGAACATCTGTCGTTCCTATTGGATTTAAAGATTCTTTTGAGAACGATCAAAACAGTATTTCTAAGAGAAAATGTCTTTAATGACCAAGAAAAATGAGGATAGCCATATGAAGAGAAAAGTATTAATTCTTGGGGCTGCATTTGAACAGGTGCCCGCTATCAAAAAGGCGAAAGAATTGGATTATGAAGTTGCGGTTGCCGATTTTGATCCTGATGCAATCGGCATTCCATATGCAGACAAATATTACAACTGTTCCACCATAGATCCAGAAGGCGTCTACGAGGCAGCGAAGGATTTTCATGCCGAGGGCATCTTTTTAATAGCAACAGATAAACCTGTGAAAGCATTTGCTTATGCCACTACAAAGTTAGGATTGCCAGGTTTTACTCCTGAGATAGCAGAAAATGTAACAGATAAAGGCAAAATGGCTCAGATTCTAACTAACCACAACGTGGCTTTCCCATGGTATCATACTGCAGAGACTAAACAAGCACTGAAAAAAATAGGGACAGAGATTACTTATCCATGTATAGTCAAGCCAGTTAATAACAGTGCAAGTCGTGGTGTGGTTAAAGTTAACAATTATGAAGAACTGATTTCGGCATATGAGTATAGCAGCAGCTACTGCTCTGAGGGACATGAAGTAATCGTAGAAGAGTATATGGAAGGGCCTGAAGTAAGTGTCGAAACAGTTGTCATCAATGGTAATCCCTATGTTATTCAAGTGACGGATAAGTTGACCTCTGGAGCTCCTCACTTTGTCGAATTAGGTCACAGTCAGCCATCACGATTATCTGAAAACACAGTAAAAAGTATAAAAGAACTTGCAGGGAATGCCGTTGTTGCTCTTGGATTGGTGAATGCAACAGCACATGTTGAAATCATTGTGACAAAAGATGGACCCAAAATTGTCGAAGTTGGTGGAAGACTTGGAGGAGATGGAATAACTGGACATTTAGTCCAGCTATCGACTGGAATTGACATGCTTGGGCTTTGCTTGGATTTGATGACAGGTGGAAAACCTGTTATAGGAGAACCACAGAAAAAAGGCAGTGCAATCAGGTTTATCGTATCCAAAGAAAAAGGAATTTTGAAAGGATTGAATGGTGCGGAGGATGCACGTAGAATCCCAGGTGTATATGAAGTATTTATGTCCCGGTTCTGTGGGGAGATTATTTCAGGAAATGATGTAGCAAGTAGTGATGACCGTATTGGGCATGTCATAGCGCGAGGTAAAAATGCTGATGATGCAATAAAAATATGCGAAAGGGCTCTGAGTTTGATTACCGTAGAGATTCAATAGAACATGTTTAATAGGAGCAATGGAATGAAGATTTTACAATTACCGCCATACTTTGAACCAGAACAAATCGCAAGTACGTCTATTTCAAAAGCATTGCGGAACGCATACATACATGCTGGTTTTGAAATCGAAATATATGCTCCTACCCCATGTAGGGGAATAGACGATAAGGTTAGAGAAAAATATCTTAAGATTCCCTATGAAGAACAATACGATGGGAAAATGATAATACATCGTTTTAAATTGTTCAAAGAAGGGAAAAACCCAGTTTTAAGAGCTTTTCGGTACATAACTGAAAATATCATTCAGTATTATAAAGGGAAAAAGTCAAAAGATGTTTCTGTAATTGTAGCAGGTAGCACCCCTCCTACCCAAGGAATAATGTGTGGACTATTGAAGAAAAAGTTGAAAGTCCCGTTTGTTTATAATTTACAGGATATTTTTCCTGATTCAATGATTGATACAAAGCTTACCCATGAAGGATCATTATTATGGAAGATAGGTAGAAAAATTGAAGACTATACTTATAGAAGTGCAGATGAAATCATTGTAATATCCGAAGGATTTAAAAAGAACATCATGAAAAAAGGTGTTCCAGAAGATAAAATAACAGTCATTTGCAATTGGCCAGATGATACAAATGTTCATCCAGTTGAAAAAAAAGACAACCCCTTGTTTGATCGATTTCAGATTCCGAGGGATAAGTTTATCGTTTGTTATAGTGGTAGTATTCAGATGACTCAAAATTGGGAACTATTAATAGATGTTGCTGAAGATTTAAAGCAGAATGATGATTTGCTGTTTGTTATAATAGGTGAAGGCGATGCTAAATCAGGTTTGGAAACACAGGTAAAAGACAAAGATCTTTATAATATTAGATTATTGCCCTATATGCCAAGAGAAGAGTTGAACTATGTGTTTAGCCTTGGGGATGCCGGTTTGATTATTTCTAGACCTAATACGGGGAGTAGTGCTGTACCTAGTAAAACGTGGAATATCATGATGGCGGGAAGACCTGTTATTGCATCCTTTGATATAGAATCGGAATTATGTGAACTCATTAATAAGATTAACTGCGGATTGACTTCTGATGCGGGAAAAAAGGAAGATTTAGAAAAGATCATATTATATGCGTTGCACAACCAGGAGTTGCTGAATCTATACGGAAAAAACGGAAAAGACTACGTCACAAAGTACCTTAATCCGGAAATTTGTACAGGGAAGTATGTTAATGTGATTATGAGGGCAATTAATAATGTCTCAGGTAAAGAACAATAAACTCGTCTTAGTATTATCCAAAGACGGAAAGTTGGCAATTATCTTTGCGATTTTCCTATATGCCACAATGATAGTAGACTTTATCCGTAAAGCTATCACAGTGGGATGGCTTCCGAGCTTGCCAACAACCTCCATCAGAAATGTCATTTATGTGATTTGCTTTTTAGGAATTCTCTTTGATTCGATCTATAAAAGAGAATTCAAGATCGTCCTTATTTTTTTGGGAACATCTCTTTTATTGATTGGAGGAAGTTATCTTCTTGAGCCGTCAATTGGTGAGATGGTTCCTGAAGTAATATTACTTACCGTTTCAAGATTTTTACCAGCAGTCTATCTGTTCTTTTATATTGATGGTTGGGAAGAAAGAATTAAAGCAGTTTGCAAGTGGAGAGTAATTATTTACCTATATTTTTTGCTAGCTTTGATTAATTATCAGAAACTCTCGAATGGTTATATGGAAATCGCTTATAATCTGCTGTGCCCGACTCTAATAACGCTCTACTATTCAATTCTAAGAAAAAAACGTGTCACAGCTATTGGTATGACATTTGTTTCTTTGTTTATTATGGGATTTGGTTCGAGAGGCGCTTTTTTTTGTGTTCTATTTTCCTTGATTTGCGCCTTGTCGTTCGCTTATTCGAATATGACCACGAAAGGACGTTTCACCACCATATTGATCATTTCCGTATTGGTCATATTTGTTGGTTTAAGCTATACATCTTTATTCGATCTCGTTTCTAGTCAACTGCCTGTTTCAAGAACAATACAATACTTATTGGAAGGTAAGTTTTTTACTGATGGAAGTGCTTCTATTAGAGTAACGATTATTAGAGAATGCTGGAAGGAAATCATATCTCATCCATTTTCTATAAGAGGCTTGCTTACGGATCGTCTAATACTTGGTAATTTCTATTCAGCAGTTAATAACCGAGGATACTATGCGCACAATATTATTATAGAAATACTATATCAATTCGGACTTGTTGTTGGTGGATTCATAGTAATTTATCTCTTTGCTTCTTTTGTTCGTTCTTACAATAAAGCAAGAATGATCGGAGATCGTTACATTTGTATTATTTATTCGTCATGCGTAGCTTCTATTATCCCGTTCATAATGATATCTGGTTCATATTTAACTGAGGCAATGCATTGGTATGCCATAGGTTTTTCTGTTTTTCTATCACATTATAAAGTGAGGAATCTATAATCATGAAATATGATATACGCTATCTAATTGGAAAAACATTTCAAGTAGTTTTTAACCCAAGCGCAATAAATAATTCTAAATTTGATGATAATGTGTATATAGGTAAATCATGTCAAATAGTGAACTCATCTGTAGGAAGGTACACATATATCAATTCTAATTGCGCTGTCGCATATGCAAAAATCGGATCATTTTGTTCCATTGCCTCTGGTACAATGATCGGAGGGGGTAATCATCCGATTGAGTGGGTTTCAACTTCTCCTGTATTCCATAAAGGAAAAAATGCATTCAACAAACATTTTTCAGAACATGATTTCAGTGCATTCAGTCAGACAGTAATTGGAAATGATGTTTGGATAGGTGCTCATTCGATAATAAAGGCAGGCGTTTTGATTGGAGATGGTGCAGTTATCGGGATGGGAAGTGTGGTAACACATGATGTTACCCCCTATTCTATTGTCGCTGGAAATCCAGCAAAGGTAATACGAAAACGATTTGATGATAAGACCATTTCCGAACTTGTACGTTTGCAATGGTGGAATATGGAGGAAGATGAAATTATAGACGGAGCAAAATTTATTAAATCCCCGAAACAATTCATTGAACAAATGAAACGCAATAATGCTAATAGGAGCCATATAGAGTGAAAATACTTCATGTATGTTTAGCAGCTTTTTTTCCGGATAATTATGCTTATCAAGAAAATCTTTTGCCAAAGTTTCATAAAAAACTTGGATATGTAGTAGAAGTTTTGGCTTCGCTACAGACATTTGATAAAGATGGGAAAATGATCTATCTTCCAGAACCTTCTGAGTATATGAATGAATATGATATAAAAGTTACAAGACTTCAGAATAGAAAACCATTCAAGATTATGAGACGACTGAGAATTTATCAAGGAACGATGGCTGCTATAAAAAAGTCAAATCCGGATATATTCTTCATTCATAACGGGTCCTTTTTAGACATTCTTAATATCCGTAGATATGTAAAAAAGTATCCAGAAAAGAAGATATATATAGATAATCATGGCGATTATATTAATAGTGCAAGGAATTGGTTTTCCTTACAATTCTTGCATAAGGGGCTATGGAGGTTATGCTTTAAGCTCATAGAACCTTATACGACGAAATTCTATGGTGTATTGCCGATAAGAGTTGATTTTTTGAAAAATGTTTATGGCACACCATCTAATAAAACAGAATTGCTCGTAATGGGGGCGGACGATGAAAAAGTCGAGGAAGCTCGAAGTAAGGAAAGCATTGAATTGATCGAGAATAAACTTGGATTGGATGAAAACGATTTTGTCATAATCACAGGAGGGAAAATCGATTATAACAAACCCCAGATTATCGAACTTATGGAAATTGTGCATAGCATTGATAATCCACGTGTTAAATTGATAGTGTTTGGATCTGTTATAGCTGAGTATAAGGATAAAGTTCAAAGCCTCTCCTATGGAAATGTTAAGTTTATTGGTTGGATCAACTCACAAGACGTATATAAATACTATTCTGTCAGCGATTTAGGTGTATTTACCGGGAAACACTCCGTGCTATGGGAGCAGGCTGTTGGATGCGGTCTCCCGCTTCTTGTTAAAGAATGGGACGGAATTAAGCATATCGATTTAGGTGGAAATGTAAAATTTATTTCCGATAATTCACCTGTTAGTGTAAAAAAGGCCCTAATGGATATTGTCGAAACACCTAAATCGATCGTCAGAATGAAAGAAATTGCAGAATCAAAAGGAATGAAATTCTTTTCCTATACACAAATAGCCAGGAGAAGTATACAAGAAGGGGTATAATGAGTAATCTGCGAAAAAACCTCAGTTATCAAACAGCATATCAAATATTATCTACATGTGTACCATTAATCACTGCTCCATATCTTTCTAGGGTTTTAGGAGCAGAAGCGTTGGGAATCTTTTCGTTTACTAATTCAAATGTTAGGTATTTTACGCTTTTTGCTCTGCTTGGTGTTGCTCAATATGGCATGAGAGAAATCGCTCATGTAAAAAATAAAGGTCGTTCGGTTGTCAGTAGGACCTTTTGGGAGATCTATTCATTTCAGTTACTTGCTTCTATCGTTGTTACTATAACATACTTGTTCTTCTGTGTATTCGCCTACACCGAATACAGAGCTGTTGCTATTATCCAGGTTTTTATACTACTGTCCAACGGACTCGATATAAGTTGGCTGTATTTCGGGTTGGAAAAATTCAAAATTACCGTAACTCGAAATTTTTTTATAAAGCTCTTTACGACGATTTCATATTTCCTGTTTATAAAAAAACCGGAAGATCTGTTCCTATATACACTTATTTCGTCTGTGAGTCTTGTGATCTCTAGTCTTATTCTATGGGGTACCCTAAAAAGAAGCGTAGATTATGTCATAGTCAGGTTCGTAGACATAAGACGACACATTAAACCCAATCTGGTTTTATTTATTCCATCCATCGCGGCAAGTATTTACCATGTGATGGATAAAACAATGCTTGGAATGTTCAGTGAGATGACTGAAGGAGGATATTATTATAACGCCGATAAGGTTGTCAACATCCCTTTGACTGTGATTAACGGATGCTGTACTGTAATCATGGCAAATATTTCTTCTTTATTTGGTCAGGGCAAAACGGATGAAGCAAAAAGACTTCAGCGATCCGTATTGAATTTCGGAATATGCGCTGCAGCAGCAATGACATTTGGCATCGCCTCTGTTTCGGAAGAATTTGTCCCGATCTTCTTTGGTTCAGGGTTTGATAAATGTGTGCGTCTGATTAACTTATTTGCGATTGTTATGATTTTTAAGGCGGTTTCAAATTTGACAAGATCTGCATTTTTGATTCCACAAAGATATGATATATTGTATATTAAAGCTGTGTTTTCGGGCGGTATTGTAAATCTGATTTTCAACACTTTTTTTATTTACTTCTTATCTTTAGGCGCTACCGGTGCAACTTTGGGTACTTTGATCGCCGAATCTGTCGTTTGTGTTGTACAAATTTGCTTGCTTCGTAGGCATGACAATACGACTGTAATTTTGGAAGAAATAATCAAAGATACAGTCTATTTTGCTATAGGAGGCGGAATGTTCCTGGGTATCTATCTTCTCGATAAGGCGTTTGGGTTGGATGGACTTACAGGATTGATGGTCAAAATTAGTGTAGGAGGATTGATATTTAGCGGTTTGAGCTTATTATATTGGAGTATTAGCGGACGTACTCCATCTGTGATAATCGATTTGTCAAAAAAGATCAAAGTGATAGGAAAAGGCCGGAAAATATAGATGAAGCCCCTAACAACGAATAAAGGAAGAGAGCTTACACTTGTTTGTTTTTCATTCTTGATTACGCTTAGTTTATTGATATTGACGCAATTCATCAATGATCAGAGAACACGGGATAAAATGCTTGAAGGCGCAATCGTTTCTTCTCGTATGACAGACGGTGCGAGGAACCTATTCGTATTGAATGGGCGGTCTGGATATATTGGATTGTCAAGCGTAAGGGCAGAGTTTCTGTCGGATGGTTTTGTTCGTGTTTATGGCATCAACAGAACAAATAGAATACAGTGGAAAAAGCTGTCCACAGTTCAACTGGATCCAGGAGAATATTCCTTAGATGGTCTTTCTTATAATCAAGATGAGGTCATTAAACTCCAGCTAAATTATTCAGGAGGCGAAGGAGAAAGAACTGTTTGGCATTACCACTGGGACAGAGAAGTTATATTTTTCGTAGAAGAAGAGAAAAATGCGGATTTATACATCATGGTTTATCCCAATATGGAGATAGATGAATTGATTAGACCAACATTATACTATAATGAAAAACAAGAATAAAATATGGTATAAAGATTTCTTTGCTGTCATTTTTGGAGTGTACCTTGCTTTATTACTCTGGATTACTGTAATAAGCCGGGATACTATCGAGGACAATGTCTTTCGTTTCAAACCGCTTCATTCAATTGCCTCGATCGGAAATGAATTGGCATCAGGTAGTGTAACAGGTAATCTTTTCGGAAACATATTTCTTTTTATACCTTTTGGTTTCCTCAGCAGCTATGTTTTCAAAATAAAAACTATGAGATATGCCGGTTGTGCCGGATTATGTTTCTCTTTACTGGTAGAGACATGCCAGGCATTGTTTTCAAAAGGATACTTTGAAATAGATGATTTGATAAATAATACTGTAGGTACTTTAATCGGATATTACTCTCTCCATTTGTTGTTTTTCATAATAAGAATCGTTAAAAGGAGGAAATGGAATGGATGTAACAGGGAAAAGACTTCTGGTACTGGGTTGCACGAATAATGCTCCAGATGTTGCGGCATATGCTCAAAAATACGGAGTGCATATTATTGTCGCGGGTTTAGAGTTCAGCGAAGAAATCAAAGCGATTGCTGAAGAAAGGTACATACTGAATGTCCTTGATCGAGAAGGTTTGGCAAAACTAATTAAGGAGAAGAACATTGACGGGGTTTTCGTCGGAGGAAATGAAAACCTTATATCTTCAGCGATTGATGTTACTGAGAAACTTGGGATGCCGTTCTATTCTTCCAGAGCTCTTTGGGATCGTTTGATGAACAAAAGAATATTCAAGCAGGCATGCAGAGAATATGGTGTTCCGACGATGCAGGATTATCCGATTGACGAAACGGATCTGGATGCATCAGCTGAAACGCTGGAGTATCCTGTTGTGATCAAGCCTGTTGATAATTGCGGAAGCACAGGTGTCATGAAATGTGATAAGAAGGAAGATTTCAAAGACCTGTATCTATTTGCAAAGCGCAATTCAAAAACCGGTCAGGTTACTGTTGAAGAGTTTAATGACGGTTTTGAAATATGCGTGTACTATACATTTGTCGATGGTAATGTGACCATGAGTTCCATGTCGGACAAATATGTTAGGGGAAATGTAAACAGCTTTATACCACTATCTGAGATATATGCGTATCCTTCTCAGTACATCGAGTTATATAAAGAGCAAGTAGATCAGAACATGAGGGCAATGCTTCTCGGCCTTGGTGTTAGAAATGGGATCACGAGCATGCAAGGCTTCGTGAAGGATGGGCATTTCAAGTTTTTTGAAATGGGATATCGGTTGGGCGGTACAGCACAGTATCGATATACGGAAGCTATTAATGGCGTTAATAGCCTTCACATGATGATGACTCATGCGTTGACCGGAGTAATGCCTGGAGAAACGCAGAAGTATGATAATGCTCTTTTTAACAAACCATGCTGCACCTTAACTCTTATGTCAAAGGGAGGAACGGTAGGACGGATTGAGGGAGTTGAAGAGGCGCGAAAGCTGCCGGAAGTACTCTATATTGAAAACAGATACAAGGTGGGCGATACTATCCCTGTTTCTAGGACAACAACTCAATTCCATGTAAGGATATATATTGTGGCCGACAATCTAAAGCGAATGAAGGAATTGATTAATCATCTGCAAGACAGTATTAAGGCATATGATACTGAAGGAGAGAGTATGCTGATAACGCATTTTAATACAAGAAAACTCACATTTGGTGAAATAATATTCGGGGGGGGGTATGACAGTATAGTCATATTCCTGTATGTTCATGAGGTAGCCGCCTCTGAAAGGAGGCTTGCCTTATGTGCATAACAGGAAAGAAACTCCTCATTTTAGGAGGCACATCAGCGTCTTTAAATCTCGTGAAACTCGCAAAATCAATGGGTGTTTACACCGTGGTTGTAGATGAGGCGGATGTTTCAAAGCGTGTTGCAAAGCAGGAAGCGGATGCGCATTTTGAAATAAGCACAACCGACATTGAAGGACTGAAAAAGCTGGTTGCCGATGAACATATCGACGGCGTCTTCTGCGGACCGAGTGAATTCAATATCCGCAACATGATCCGCCTTTGCGAAGCATCCGGGCTGCCTTGCTATACAACGATGGAACTGTGGGACAGATGCGCTAATAAGGATGAGTTTACCGCGTGCTGCCGAGCATTTGGCGTGGATGTTCCGGAAGAATACGATATTCATGAAGGAATGACGGATGTCGAGTTAGACGCTATCGATTATCCCATCATCATAAAACCTGTTGATGGGTGTAGCTCCGTTGGCATTTCTGTCTGTAAAAACAAAACAGAAGTAGCACGAGCAGTTCAAAAAGCGATGGATGCTTCGGTATGTAAGAGAATCATAGCACAGCAGTATATTGACAATGGAGGCGAGATTTTCGGGGCAAGGTATTTGGTGCAAGATGGAGAGGCATATCCCTATTTACTGATTGATACCTATGTAGCCGATCCGATCAACAGAACAAGTCTGATCAGCGCGTTTACCTTGACGCCTTCAAAGCATAGTGCTTATTACATGGAGAATATGGATCAGAAAGTTCGCGCTATGATTAAGGGAATGGGAATCACTAAGGGCACGGTTTTCTTTCAGTCGCTTCCCTATAAGGGTAGAATCTACTTCCATGAGATGGGATATCGTTTGAGCGGAGGCATGATCTACAAGCTAACGGAACCGCTTATGGGTATTAACGACATGAAGATGATGATTCGATGCGCCCTTGGCGGTGATTGTATAACTAAAGAAGAGATTGAAACTATAAGTATTCCCTGTAATGGTAGGGTCGGTGCTCAACTGATGATTCCACTTGAGACCGGTTCAATAGCAAAAATAGAAGGATTAGATGAAGTATTAACAATACCAGTCATCACTGATTTTATCCAATATTATTCTGTTGGTGATTCGATTGAAAGTGAGTATATTGGGACGTTACAGCAGCACTTTGGAAGATTTTCCTTAGTTGCTAACTCTGAAGCTGAAATTCAAAGAGCGGTAATACTGATTCAGAAAACACTTGTTATTATAGATACAACAGGTAAACGACAAAACAGAATGCTGTTTGACATAAATCGAGTTGCACAATAATTCGGAGTCATCACCCAAAGGCATAGAAAGGAAGGCAATCAACCATGAAGATCGGATGCGTTAAAGAGATTAAAAATAATGAATTCCGTGTAGGACTCACCCCTGATAATGTGAAAGCCTATGTCGCGGCAGGTCACCATGTTTACATGGAAAAAGGCGCTGGTGTAGGCTCTGGTTTCACTGATGATGAGTATATGCACGCTGGGGCGAGCCTGATTGATAACGCCGTTGATGTCTGGCATCTGGTCGATATGATGGTAAAGGTCAAGGAACCGCTGGAGTGTGAGTATCCTCTATTTCACGATGGCTTGATCCTTTACACATATCTTCATCTTGCCGCTGATAAAGAGCAAACTGACGCGCTGCTGGCAGGGAAAGTGAAGGCCGTTGCATACGAAACGATCCAGGAGAAGGATCGCTCCTTGCCTTGTCTCGCTCCGATGTCACAGATCGCTGGCCGTCTTTCGATCCAGGAAGGAGCCAAGTATCTGGAGAAAAAGTTCGGTGGTGAAGGTATCCTACTGGCCGGTGTTCCTGGTACACCCAAAGCCAACGTGGTCATTCTGGGAGGCGGCACAGTGGGCATGAACGCCTGCAAGATCGCCGTCGGCATGGGTGCTAATGTCACAATTCTTGATATCAACCTGAAACGGCTTGAAGAACTGGACAATATGTTCGGCGCGCACATCCAGACACTTGTGAGCAGTGACTCCAACATCGAGCGCGTATTGAAGGATGCGGATCTGGTGATCGGCTCGGTGCTGATTCCCGGCGGTTCCACGCCGAAGCTGTTCAAGAAAAATTACCTGTCTGAAATGAAGGACGGCGCGGTGTTCGTGGATGTGGCTATTGACCAGGGCGGCTGCGGAGAAAGCAGCCGAGTGACAACCCACGATGACCCGGTGTACATCGAAGAAGGTGTTGTCCATTACTGTGTTGGTAATATGCCTGGTGCGGTGCCGCGGACTTCAACTATTGCGCTTACTAATGCCACGCTGCGTTACGGTCTCGAAATCGCCGGTAAGGGGTTAGAGGCAGCTTGTGAGAATCAGGCTATCGCCTCGGGTGTCAACTGTTATCTCGGTAAACTCACCAACAAGAAGGTGGCAGAGGCTCACGGGTATGAGTTCATTGAGATCGGTGTTTTATTAGATGAACACTAAGCAACTTCAATACGTCATCACCCTTGCTCATGAAGGTAGCTTTTCCCGCGCTGCTGACGTCCTGAACATCACCCAGCCATCTCTATCTCAGTACATCAAGAAGATCGAAAAGCAAATCGGCCTCTCCCTCTTCGACCGTACCAATGGTGATGTCAGACTGACCGACGCCGGACGTGTATATATCGACACGGGCAGGAAGATTCTTGATCTTGAACACCGGATGGAGAACAGTTTTACTGATCTTGCGGCTTACAAAACAGGTTCTCTTATCATCGGTGCCGCTCCATACCGCGCAGCATCCATGCTCCCAACAATCGCCTGTTCTTTCCAGTCCCTTCATCCAGGCATGCACCTGGTAGTAAGAGAGGGAACGACAGCGGAACTTGTGGAAGGTATGGAACATGGAGAGTATGATCTGGCGCTGACGCTTCTCCCTATCGATGAGCGGCTGTTTAGTTTTGAGAAGGTCATGGAAGAGGAACTGGTGCTGGCGGTTCCACACTCTTTTCCATACTTTACATCCACCACTATTCCAGGGAAGAAGTATAGGGCAATAGATATAAAGGAGCTGAACAGTCAATCCTTGGTGATGCTCACAGACGTGCAGTATATGCAGAAGCAGCTTGCCAATCTTATGATTGACCATAAGATCGCTGTCTACCCCGCAGCAATCGTCAAGTCACTAGAGGCTCAGATTGAGTTTGTCAAAGCCGGTGTCGGTATGGCGCTGGTGCCATCAGGTATTGAACGGTTCTGCAAACCGGAAGAAGTCACTTTCTATTCCTTCAACCAGCCTCTTCCCAAGCGTGAAGTTGTTCTCATGTGGCGGAAGGATAGAAAGCTGTCGACTACAGCCGAGGAGCTGAAGAGTGTAATCCACTCCATTGAGTGGTAGCTTTTACACACTTTCTTTTATTGTACCCACACTATAGGCAAAAGATTATAAAAGGTATTTCCTGTTGCATCCCACCTTATTCTCCTCCAATCATATCCTCAAAAAGAGGAAGATGATGTAAAGAAGAAGCGGGGCGTGGTATGCCACAGCAAATATAATATCAAGAACCCGATGAATCGGGAGGAGGAGAAACCAAAATGCCAGCTGCATTAACCTATCTGGCGATAATGCTCGTGGTGATCATCGTCTGGTTCCTGCTGCTGAAAAGACCGGTCTATGAGGCCGTTCTGATCAGCTTCATCATCCTGCTGACGATCACTGGCACCTGGGGACATTTCGGTTCCTATATCGACACTGGACTCAAAACCTCGCTGCTGTACTCGATGACGGCATTCTGCGCAATGTCAATTCTGCTCACGAAAACCAAGGTCATCGACAGCGCAATCGCAGTCATCCTTGCTCTGCTGGGCCGTGTTACCGGTGGTGCTGGTTATGTATCGGTCGTAGCCAGTTCTTTCATGGGCGCACTGTCCGGCTCCGGCCCCGGTAACGTTATGGCAACGGGCTCTATCACGATTCCGGCCATGAAGAAATCCGGATTCCCATCTGAACTGGCAGCCAACATCGAATCCAACGCCTCCTATCTCGGCAACATGATCCCTCCGTCCGGCAACATCACTGCCGCCCTTGGTGCTTTGACCGGTATGGCTGCCTATGGAGAAGGATACATCAGCCAGGCTCAGTTCTGGATTGTCCTGTGGGGTTGCTCTTTGTGGTTCATCCTGCAACGGCTTATTATGGTCTTTGCGTTCTGTAAAGTATATAAGGTTAAGCCGATTGCAAAGGAAGACCTGCCCAGTCTGAAGGAAACGTTCAAACAGGGGTGGCAGGGATTACTTCTCCCGATCATCATTCTGCTGCCGTTTGTTTTTGATTACTTCTTCAAATCTACGTTCTTTACTGCTCGTCTTGGTTCCAGCGGTGCGAAGAATATGTCCAGTTCCCTTCTTATCTTTATCGGTGGTCTTGCATCTATCTATGCGGTCATCATCGCTAAGGATAAGAAACAGGTAACCCCGAATGCTATTGCCCGGATGTTTGCGGATGGTATCAAGACCATTGCTCCCGCAATCGGCGTCTGCGTGATCGGCTACATGATTGGCGCGATGTTCACCGACCTTGGCGTGACCGATGAGATGCTGACCTTTATGGAAGGCATGAACATGGGCAAGTTCGGTATCGTGGTGTTCATCTGCTTCATTACATGCTTGCTTGGTATGGTAATTCCTGGAAGTTCTCTGGTAGTCATTTTTGGGCCTGTGTTCATCACGATCCTGGCCGCCAAAGGTGTGAATCCTGTTCTCGCGGCTGCCATGCTGCCCTGCATCTGTGGCGTCATGTGCGGTATCACGCCTCCGCTTGGTCTCGGTATGTATGCCGGTATGAGTTTATCTGGTTCTGAATTTGGACCGACAATTAAGAATAACCTGTGGTGGGTTGCCGCTCAGTTTGTGATGGAAGTCATTGTGCTGATGGGCGTGCTGCCGATCATGGGACTGTGAGGAGGGAGAGACGATGAAAGAGACTTTAAAGAAGATTTCTGATGTGTGCAAGCTGATCTTCGGCTGGGGTATCATGATCGTCCTCTTTGCAGGCGGTCTGACGTTCTTTGGTTATGTCGCGGCGTTGATTATCGGAGGAGAGACTGCAACAGCGATTTGCACCTGGATTTATAAATCCTTTGTCCCCGTGATGATCTACACGTCCACCATCCTCATCCTCTTCGGATTGGTCACAATGTATATGGCAGGAGAAAAGGCTTTGACACCCGGTCGGAAAGCCGCAAAAGAAGAGGGAGAAAAGTAAGATGGGAAGGGCCAGCATGGACGCTGGAAAAGTGAAAGTGCTGGCCTTTTCTTAGATGGCAGATATAGGTGAAAGATTATAGATTCCATAAGTGCGGAACCGGATGGAAGGAGAGCGCATGAACAAGTCATTACAGTTTTTAGAGGAAATAGACGGCGTATGGAAAGCTGAGATACCCGAAGAGGTTATAGCGAGAGCGAAGAGAAGTCTTCTCGATTATCTGGCTGTTACTTGCGCTGGGGCTGAATTTCAGAAGGATAAGCTGGAAAAATACTGGGAGTTTGCACAGCCGGAAGAGGGTAAGTTCAGAGCGATTGGCACCGGGAAAGACTTGGTTCTGAAAGAAGCCGTGTTTCTCAACGGCTTGAATGGTCATGCATTGGATTTCGACGATGGTACAAACAGCGGAATAATCCATCTGGGGTCACCGATCTTTTCACTCCTTCTTCCGTTGGCACAAAGATATGAGAAGAATATAAATGAGGTATTGAGGGCGGCAATAGTTGGATACGAAGCCTCCTATACGATGGCAGTCTCCATTCAGCCCGGTCATAAGGCAATGGGCTATCACGCCACAGGTACTTGTGGGACGCTTGGAGCTGCTATAGCTGCAAGCTATTTGCTGGGCTTCAACGATGAAGAACGATTCCAGGCGTTTGCGGCTGCTTGTGTGGCTGCCAGCGGTATGCTGAAGGTCCTCGATGATGGCAGCGAGTTGAAGCCATACAACGTGGCGAAAACAGCGTTGTTGAGCCTGACAGCTCTCCAACTTGCCAAAAGCGGCTTCAAGGGTCATGCAGATCCTCTTGGAGGCCGCGGGTTCTTCAAGATGATGACAGGAAAAGAAGATGTGGAATTAAAGCCCGTACTGCTGAACGGAACATATGCCATTATGAAGTCCTACACAAAACCGTATGCCTCTTGCCGATATACACATCCAAGCGTTGAGGCGGCAATACATATGCGGTCCTCCATCAGACCGGAGGACGTGGAAGAGATCAACATAAGAACCTATGACCTCGCTGTGTCAGGACATGATCACACAGACATCCCCGGCAGCTACAGTGCCAAGATGAGTATCCCCTATGCGACAGCTGCAGGGTTGCTGTTTGGCAAGGCTGGCTTACAGGAATTCTCTGAAGAAATGGTGGCAGATCAGGCAATTCTGAACTTGACGAAGAAGGTAAAAGTTAGTGCGGATGAAGCGTTGAGCAAGGTATTTCCAGGTATCCAGGTGGCTATTGTGACCATCAAGACAAAGGACGGAGAATGGACCGATCGGGTTGACTTCCCGAAGGGAGAACCGGAGAACCCACTGACCGATGATGAGTTTAGAACTCGCTATGATGGCCTGATGGCGTATGGGCGTATCCCTGCTGAAGTTAGTGAGAAAGTTTATAGACTTGTATATACAGATGGGGCAAAAGCTGAAGAATTGGTAAAGGAGCTGTGAGATGAAACTAATACTCGGAACGATGACATTTGGCGAGTCCGTGTTTCAGCCAGAAGTATCCGACTTCATAGCTGCATTTCTGAATGCCGGTTATGATGAACTGGATACAGCCTATGTCTACAACGAGGGAAGCTGTGAGAAGTTCTTGGGCGAAGTACTGCCCGGATTGAATCGATCCTTCAAAATCTGCACGAAAGTGAATCCTCGGATTACTGGTAAGCTGGATGCGGAAGCGGCGTATAAACAATTGCCTGAGTCGCTGGAAAGGATGAAACTGTCCTCCGTGGATACTGTATTCCTTCACTTCCCCGATCCAGCGACGCCTGTGGAATCTGTGCTGTCCGCTATGGCTGATTTGCATGACCAGGGGAAGTATAAGGAGCTTGGCCTTTCCAACTTCCCGGCATGGATGGTAGCCGATGTATGGCATATATGCGAAAAGCATGGATGGGTGCTTCCGACCGTATATGAGGGCGTGTATAACCCGCTGACAAGAGGGGCAGAGGTTGAATTAAACGACTGCCTAAACCACTATGGTCTTCGTTTCTATGCCTACAACCCGACGATGGGCGGGATGCTCACAGGGAAGTATAAGAGCGTTGACGAAGCGCCTACCGATGGCCGGTTTACACATCGTCCGGGATATCAGGGCAAGTACTGGAAGAAGAGTAACTTTGATGCTTTGGACGTGATCAGAGAGGCGGTTGCTCCGAACAATATGACGATGATTGAGGCGACTTACCGCTGGCTGGCTTATCATTCGATGCTGGATGAAAAGCGCGGTGACGCGATTCTCATCGGTGCGTCAAAGCTCAATCATCTCATTCAGAACATGGAAACGGTGAAGGCAGGTCCTCTGCCGGAGGATGTAGTGAAAGCGTTTGATAAGGCTTGGGAAGTCTGCCGTGGTGACAGCCGCGAGTATTTCACCCTGTACAAAGGCAAGGGCAGTGTGGGAGGTGAGAAAAAGTAAATGTTAGATCAGAAAAAGGTTTTTGAGGTGCTTGGCAAGCATGGCGTGAACTATTTCACTGGCGTGCCGGATAGCTACTTAAATGGGTTCTGCAATCACGCGCTGGAGAATTGTGGAGATCGCAATGTTATCACTGCAAATGAGGGCAATGCTATAGCACTCGCAGCGGGTCATTATCTTGCCACGAAGGAGATCCCTCTTGTCTATATGCAGAACAGTGGCGAGGGAAACGCCGTTAATCCGCTGGCATCTCTCGCAGACCGCGACGTCTACGCAATCCCGATGATCCTTCTCATTGGCTGGCGCGGACAAGGAAACTCTGAGCCGAATCATCCTCAGCATAAGCTCCAGGGGGAGATTACGACCTCGCTTCTCGACATCCTCCATATCCCCTATACCGTCCTTGAAGATGATGACGTGAAGTTCGCAGAGATGGTAGAGAAGGCCGTGAATTACTGCCAGGAAAAACGAGGCGTATACGCCTTCGTCGCACCCAAGGGTATCATGGCCGATCCGGATAAGCCAAACAATGTGGACGATAAGTATCCTATGAGCCGGGAAGAGGCGATTGAAGTCATCCTTGACCATATGCCGGAGAACACGATTTACTCCGCGACCACTGGCCGTGCCACCCGTGAGCTGTTCTTCTTGAGGGAAAAGAGGAATGAAACAAAAGCGCATGACTTCCTGAATGTCGGATCGATGGGTCACGCATCCTCTGTCGCGCTTGGGATCGCGCTCTCCAAACCGGATAGAAAAGTGGTCGCTCTCGATGGAGACAGCGCTGCGATCATGCACATGGGCGCCATGACGATGGTGAGCAAGGTTTCTGCTCCAAACTTCCTGCACGTCGTCCTCAACAACGGCGCTCATGAGTCCGTTGGCGGTCAGCCCTCCGCTGGTCATCTGCTGGACTGGACAAAGATAGCTGAAGCTTGTGGGTATCAAACCGTAAGCCGCCCGGTGACCACCAAGGAAAAACTGATCGAGGCGATAAACACGCTAAAGGACTGCGGACGAGCATCCTTTATCGACTGCCGTATTCACAAAGGATTAGCGCGCAAGCTCCCGCCGATCATCTTTGACCACAGAGAAGCCATAGACGCACTGATTGACGATTTGAACGGGTAACATTTCCCAATCAAATATAGAAGTCCGCCAGAAATGGCGGGGAGTAAGACAATTGAAAACCGGACAAGCCGGGGAAAGGAAATACTATGAACAGCATGGATAAAACAAGGGAATTCTTACGTTCCATCGGTCAGCCAGGCGGAGACGCATACGATCTGCCGACATCCCAGAAGCGATTCGCTGACGGCGGCCAGTATCGTTTCGAGGTGCCGGGAATTCAGGGACCGAAGGTCATGCAGGCGCTTCTTGAGGCGATTGATTCCTATGGCCTGTACCTGCACCGCGTCACCCAGACCCAGGGCATCATGCGCCTGAGCGATGAGGACATTACCAAGATGGTGGATCTCGCGCACAAGTACGAGACCGACCTGATTCTCGCCATTGGACCGCGCGCCACTACGGATACTTCTGCGTCTGTCCACACCGAGGAAGGCGTTCGTATGGGCTATCGTCTCCGTGGCCAGGAGCAGGTCGTCCGAGCCATTGAAGATGTTAAGCGCGCCGCTCGCCTCGGCTGCCGTGGCTTCCTGGTCTATGACGAGGGCTGCCTGTGGGTGCTGGATCAGATGAGGAAGGCCGGAGAGATTCCTGCTGACTGTCATTTCAAGGTTTCCGCTCATGCCGGACACGGCAACCCCTGCTCCGCCAGACTCCTGGAAACCATCGGCGCGGACTCCATCAACCCTGTGCGTGATATCCAGCTGCAGATGCTGGCGGCCATGCGTCAGGCGATTTCCTGCCCTATCGATATTCACACCGAAAACCCGAAGTCCACTGGCGGCTTCATCCGCCACTACGAAGTGCCTGAGATGATCCGTATTGCGGCGCCTATCTATCTGAAGACCGGCGGTTCCGTTGCGGAGACGCACTCCTGGGACAGCACTGAAGATGATGCCCGTAAGCGCGCGAAGCAGTGCAGTCTTGTTAAGCGCATGATCGATGAGTATTATCCCGAAGCCATCTGGAGCCCGAAGGGTTCTTTGACTCAGGAGACAATGTAAACAAGCTGCTCACTAGAGCAGCAGAGATACAGGGTTAGGAGAAGCCCTGTGGAGAACAGGGCAAAGAGAAGCCCTGAGAAGAAAGGAAGCAGAAACAATGCGTCATCATCGTTATAACCCCGATTTCAAATTCATCGTTGAACCCGAATCCTTCAACAAGTATACTGATCGTGAGCTTCTTCAATACTGCCTCGGCGCTACCATGTACATGCCTGGCTTCAAGGATTTTGCTCCGAAAATTCTGTCCAACGCTATGCCCGGCCTGACCAGCATGGTGCTGTGCTGCGAGGACGCCTGCCCCGAGGAGAAGGTGCTGGAGGCGGAGGAGAACATCCACAGGCTTTTGGATACTGTGACCAGCGCGGTGGAGGATGGCACACTGGACGAGGATAAGGTTCCGCTGATCTTTGTGCGTATTCGTGATCTCGACCAGTTCAAGCACTTCGGAGCCGGTCTGACCAAGCATCAGGTGA